>JGI26051J44788_1000094_pt1 | contig 51611 bp, 42 predicted proteins | sample HigsolmetaGSP13D_FD_44788 | JGI IMG/M metagenome (IMG submission 44788) | reverse complement strand
AGTCATAGTATTATTAGCTAGAACTATGGTAGCTTGTCATACAGAATCGAAAGCATGAGGGGAAAGGAAAGAATCTGCAGGGCTTTGTGTAGTGTGATATACATAGGCAAGTAGGACCAGCAGTATCCCAGAGACAAAGGGATGCTCAACACCGCCTACCTTACTGCCTAGGTGTGCCGTGCCGTCACAAGGACTCAGGAAACTAACATGTATATAATAACACTCTTTTCAGATAGATTTTGACCCTTGTGGTTAACTCACATAGCAACCTGTTATATAGACATTGCTAGTAACACAGGCTTGTTTTTACTATTATATTGCTCACCTCCTTGTTTCTTGTTTTCAAGATAAAACTCAACAGCCCTTCTTGGTCTAGTTATCTAGACCTGTCGTTACAAGTATACATGAAACATGTATGTGCCATACTGCCTACCTACCTACGTTACGAATACATACATACATACATACATACATACATACATATATACAAAACCCATGCAATCAATGTCCGGATGCGAATGCAAACTATCTAGCTCCTAATTAATTCATTTAAGCAGGTAGGTACAGCACAGACTGTACTGAGGCGTTTCGCCAAAGCAGTTTCCGGTCCCGTCAGGAAAATGGACCCTTGTGAATGCCCTCTTTTAGGAGACGAATCTACCCTTTCCACAATATCATCCTTCGTGCGTATGTGAGCTCTATTCTGTGTCGGCAGCTCACCTATGGGGTTGCTGAAAGGAGGATTTTTGCTGGGTATACAACAGGCCCCAGGTGTCCTCTGGATTATTCTTTTCTCTTGTTTCTTGATAATTAGTTTTTAAGAAAGGGTTCCCCTGAACCAGTTTCTTTATTTCTTATGTTGAGGGGCCAATCCATATCCAATCTCCTGGTCTTATTTCCCTTCCACCCATCAGCTCGCCTCCTATAACGAGGCTTTGCGAATTACGGCAGTTTAAATACCAAGCTTCGTCGCCTCCTGCCTAACTAATCAACCTATATAAGGCGAACATTGGTATCTGCATATGGTCAGGGAGATGACAATAGAAGAAGTATCATGTAAGTAGTAGTAGTTTTACTATTAATATTAGCAAGTATTCGATAGTACCTCTTATTCAACTCCCCTTGACCTCCGCCTCCATCATCCCGCACCGCCCCGGCCCCGCGGCCGCCGTCGCCGCGATGGCGCTCGTCGTGAGGAAGTACGACCGGTCCATGGCCGCCTTGTTCGGGTGTGCGTGCAGCTCGTCCGAGGCCGGCTGCGCCGAGACGTGCGCCGCGATCTCGTCGTCGTGGATGCCGATGTCGGCTCTTCCAGTTCCCGGAACTTGTTAGTGTATTATCTATCTATATAGGAAGTATAGATTGGGGGGGAGGTGGGGGGAATTAGGGGGAAGGGGAAAGAGGTGTTCACAGCGTGGATTTATCCCTATGCTCCGTGCTGGGTTCCTTGAGCAGTGATTTCCAGCTGGCGCGGCTGGTTTCGATGAGAGTGTTTGCGAAGCTGTGGATATCAATATCCATATAAAAATATCAGAAGGTAGATAGAAGATGGGTATACTCACTTCCGATCCATCACCTCCGCCCCCATCGCGATCTCATTCTCCTTCTTCCCATCCGGCACCTTGTACACCCGGAACCAGTACTTCATGACGTCCAGGTACGTCGGCATGTGGCGCTCCACGTCGGCGACGCAGTCGATCTTGGATGCCAGCGGGTCGTGCACGTCGATGGCGATGATCTTCCAGTCCGTCTCGCCCTGGTCGAGGATGGCCAGGGCGCCGAGCACTTTCACCTGCTTCACCTGGCCCGTCGAGGCGACGTCGGAGCCGAGCTCGCAGACGTCGAGGGGGTCGTCGTCGCCGCGCTTGTGGGTGTGCGGGTCCGTGAGGGAGGGGTCTTCCCAGGTCTGTGGTCCATAGAATAAAATAGAATCAATACATACGTAAATATATACATAGGTGGTTAAGGGGAAAGGTGGATCACCTGCGGCAGCGCCCCGTAGTTCCACGGGTATCCCTTGTGCGGGAAGATGTTGGGCACGTAGCGCGGCTGGCCCTTCTTCGTGTCCTGCTTGATCGGGTTGAGGAAGTCATCTTTTGCTATCTATCATCCCACTTTAGTACCTGTTTATATACATATATACTTGTACCTGACTGGGTAGGGGTGGGCTGGTGTAAGTGCTAACCTCCATCTTCGCATTACTCCACCGCGGGATCTCGACCACCATATTTAACACATTCTTGTTATCCTCTCCCTCCGGGTACAGCGGGATGTCGTGCCACGCGGAGACGACTTTCCCGTCCTGCTCGATGTAGGCGCGGTACTCGGGCGTGAAGGGCTGTCCGGTTTTGCGGACGGTGTAGGTTGACATGATGTCTTATCTTCTTTGCTCTGCGTTTCTAGGCTTGTGTGTATGCGAGGGCGTGGTTGTTGTTGCTGTTAGGGATTGATGGTGATGGTGATGTTGATGTTAATGTTCATATGTTTGGGGACGGATTATTTATGATTAATTAGCTGTTCCTCTAGAGGAGGATGTGAGTTAGATCTAGCAGGCTTGCCTTCTCGTAGGCTATGCGGCATGTAAGTGTGTATACTTCCTGGGTGAAGGAGGCGGCAGTTAGGGCAATATGACGTATTTGGCTCTGTCTGCCGCTTATGGGGAGTTATTGGTTGGGTTACCCGTGCTGTGTCTCCATCTCTAATAAATTACCAATGGAATAAGAATGAGGAGAATATGAATCGTTGCTGTTATATAAGTGCCCAAAAAAAGGTCTTTGATGGTGATGGTCTCTGTTCGTACTGTATGCATATGAATCCCGTTTTGTAGTTCTACAGGATGGGCATATGCGGTGATCGAGTAGGAAGTTGAGATAATCCCCAAGACTACATCGAAGATTGAGACAAAGTGGGAGAACGTAAATGATGGAAATTATGTGTGATATTTTCTTGTTCCCCCAATAAAATGAAGTTAAAAATAAATAAATAAATGGTTTACTTCTTTTGGACAGCCATTGAGGTTATTAATCCGGACAAGACTAGATACCTTTTGTGAACCCTCCCCAGGAGTGAAACGACAACTAGTTGTTTTCTTTCGACTCTGCACAATACGTATATGGATAAGTTAGGTAGTAGATGATAACTGTATATGCAGGTATATAGTAACTGTCTGTGGGATATTTATCTCTTGTTAGGGTTGGAATCTGTCACTTCAATTACTAGTTATCTGGCTATTAAACCACGTTCTTTCTTATTATATTATTCATGGAATACTAACTATGTTCCAAGAACTATATATATATATATATATGCCAGTCTACGCCCATATCGGCCCCCCGTATCGATAATTCGCATCCGAAGCCTTGAGCTCATCCTCGATGTCCATCAGCCGATTGTACTTGACAACCCGCTCTCCCCTGCACGGGCTGCCCGATTTGAGATGCCCCGAGCACAGCCCGACCGTGAGGTCCGCGATGAAATCGTCCGTCGTCTCTCCAGACCTGTGAGAGACGAAGACGCGCCAGCCGTAGCTGTACGCTGTCTGAGCACTATGAAACATCGTCAATTTGAAGTCCAGCATGGAGGCTTGGCTATAAAGTTTCGCCTTACGCAGCAATCGCCTGACTGATCGTCCCGATCTGGTTGATTTTCAGCAGCAGAGAGTTGCACGCCCCGTGTTCCCTCGCCATACTGATGCGGTCAACGTTTGTCGCGAGCAGATCGTCCCCGACGAGCTCGATCGAGCACGTCTTGTTGAAATCCCTCCACGAGTTCCAGTCATCCTGCGCAAAGGGGTCCTCGAGCAGCACAACGGGGTAGTCGCGCAGTAGCCTGTTGTAGAGATCGCTGAGCTCGTTGCTGGACAGCTTCTGCGGGCCCTCGCCCTTGAAGCCGAGGTTGTAGCGGCCGCACTCGAAGAACTCGGACGCCGCGGGGTCGATGGCGAATTTGACTTTGCCTTCGTGGCCGGCGCTTTTGACTGCTTCGGTCAGGAGGTCGAGTGCCTCGGAGGGCTGGTATATGGGAGGGGCGAAGCCGCCTTCATCGCCGAGTCCGATGGCTGGAGATGACCGTCTCAAGTTGTCAGTATGAGTTCATCCGTGGAAATGGCAGAAGAGGTCGGGACGTAATTGAGTCTCACCTGATCCTCCGAATTTCTTCTTGATAATGCTCCTCAGCTCCTGGTACACCTCACTTCCGATCTGAATCGCATGGGCCATTGAGTCCGCGCCAACAGGAGCAATCATGAACTCCTGGAACGCCATCGAGTTGCCCGAATGCGCACCGCCATTGAGCACGTTGAAGAACGGAACGGGGAGGACATATCCCTCCGGCGCGCGTGCCTCCTGCCTGAGAAATTCATACAACGGCACGCCCTGTCGGCAGCAATCTATAGTTAGTAGATTCTACCCGGTTGAGATCCTACTAACATCAGTAGGGATAGGAGCTGACACACTCTCGCGGCCGCCCCGGCCCTCGCACACGCCATGCTGATTCCCAAGATGGCGTTGGCGCCCAGGTTGCCCTTGTCCTTCGTCCCGTCCAGCTTGATCATGAACTCGTCGATCTTGGCCAGGTCCTTGCCGACGTCGAAGCATTTGTTGACCAGCTCGGGGCCGATGACGTGCTGCGCGTGGTACACGGCTTTTCGCACGCTGTTGCCCTTGTAGACGGATGGGTCGTTGTCCCGCATCTCGTGGGCTTCGTAGGGTCCCGTCGAGGCCCCCGAGGGGACCATGGCGTTGAATGTTCCTGCGAGGGGAATAGATCAACCTCAAGGAACAAGTTTTCTTTTCTAGGCGCATGATGGAAAAGATGGGACAAATAAGTACAGAACATGGTCCAATTACCTTTATTCGTCGTAACGAAGACCTGCACTGTTGGTTTACCGCGGGAGTCAAGCCGCTGAGCTGCTTGGACCTTCGATATCGTGCTTGGAAAGGAATTCTTCGACATCTTGTTTTAAGCTTTATCTATATCGTATCTATATAAGACTTGTCTGTACGATCTGTGCCATGTACAAGTACGACAAATATAACAGACATTATCTGGTGTGGTGTGGGGTGACAAAAAGGCAATTGCATCGTATGTTATTTGCTTCCCGTCCAGCCCTGATAGAGTTCCTCCCGTGGCGGACAATCGAATTACTACGTCATGCCTAACCCAGTCTTCTGGACATCATTATCGGAGCCTGCGTCACTCAGGATGATAAGCCTTGCATGTTTGTGGCAATGAAGAATTGAACATAATTACAGCTGAAAGTAATCACTGTAGCATTATCTGTATGAAGGAAAATAAAACCTTTTGGCAGTCTGTAGACCTATTTCCGAATATGTCATCATATATAGTCCCTTATGTAACCTCCCCAGGCCCACGCAACGCAAGCCGCTGTCCGCTTCTCTGCGCCGTAGTGACCACCGCCGGATTGAGACGCTGATGGAGCTTCCTCTTGCACCAAGCCTTAAAGCAGTTGAAAGCACTGTTATGAGGACGTTGATTCTGCTCACCTGTCCTCCCCGGCCTTGACCGTCGGGTGGTTGTCCAAAGCGGAGAGGGCGCAGGTGCCCGGGGCATGCAGACGAGTTGTGGCCTTCTCAGGTGATAAAATGTCTGTCGGCAGAGTGGACAACTGGCATCATGGCGGCGTATCCAGTCATCAATACATGGCAGATGGAAGCAGTGCTCACAGGGCAGCTGGCGATATGCTGACTTTGCGCCCAGTGACTCTAGGCAAAACACACAGGTGTCTGGGATGTAAATGTGGCCTAGAGGAGATCAATGCTTGAACCCCCAGACTTGATATGGAGAAACAGAGCTTGCGACCGGTAGGTTATATAAGGACATACCGAGAGCCCATTCAGGACTGCCTGAGAAGCACGGCATTCCCGCCAAGTCAATGTCATACTGACTCATTGCGCCCGGTTCGGTTCGAGAAGGGACGTACAAGTAGTAAGCCATTGTAGTAGAAAGAGAAACCCAGGTCTAGGATTTCGGACGACTGGAAAGTCAAGAGGGGCCAACATCCGACATCAGACCATATGGATCAATATCACAGTTACGTGCGGAGATGCTGGATGACGTGGAAGTTTTGACTCCGTCCGGACCGTCCGAGAATTCTTTGTACATGATCATCGGACAGTTTAAAAAGAGAGGATTTTGGAAGCGAGACATAGGTACCGCATCCGGACTTTTGCTGGACTCGCAACTGATATCCGCTTTGAGTCATGGGGTTGAGTAGACCCTGGTCGGCCTAAAGTTAGGGCCGTCTCTGCTACGGCTGTGGATACCATTGGCTGGGAGCAACTTGCTGGCAAGCTGGTCTCAAGATCATTCAAATAAATATTTCTCCTCTTCATTTGACGGCCTATCGTCTGCCCCTTCTCATTTAGTGTTTTTTTTAAATGCGCCGAGGTTTGTTCCTCGATTAGAGCATTTGGAGTCTTGTCTTAGCAACTGTTCAGAAAAATCAGGTCAAGGTGCTTATCTTCCAGCCTTAGTGGATCATTGGCCGAAGGAAAGAGTGGTACTTATCGCTGGTGCATGTGAACTTGCCGGGTTGCATATCGCGGCCGCCGATCAGGAAGACGGAATTGGCCAGTTGAGCGCCTGAAGTATGTAGTGAATTTTGGCTGTCAAGAGTTCTTGGCCGGGTATAAGTTACCGGAAATTCCGGAAAAGACGGGAAACACGGATATGGACTCCCTGTCTAGAAGATGGAGGCAGCACTGGCATCTGCCACTCCGTAGAAAGCGGACTTTTAGAAAACTCGGGTACATAAATGTGGAGGCAGATCACAGGGTGTGGATGATCTCTTGCAACAAGTATATCCCGTCTCCGTGCGGATATTGGTCGCAGATAGACGTGTTAGCGTACGAAGCATATGTCCTTGCGCGCTCCAATCAATGATCAGGTTAGGTGGTTTAGGTACGAAGTACCGCACATGCATTTCTCGCATTTAAGGCTGTTAATCAAGAAATTAGTGACGAAAAGGCTGACAACAATTGGAACAAGTCCCTATCCCATCCTACTTTTGGGTTTAATACCTGAATTCAACACTGAGGCCTTGATTAGTATTAAGGCACCGCATGATCACTGTTATTGACCTGGTTGGTATTTGTATGGAGATTTTGTCAAGAAACTACTATTAGCGGCGCAAGGACTTTTCTCAGCGTCTGTGGATTTTCTGACAACCGAAAAAAAAGACGATTAATTTACGTCTCTGGGAATCCACCCTTGTTGCGAAGATGCGCCATTCCCGGGTTCTATATATTCACCGTCATTATTGGCAGTCAGTGCTCCACTGGCCGCAGCTAAACTGTACGCAGGTTGAAAAAATTGAGCTGACCACTCCATCGTATTCGAAATCTTGCTCGGCCACTGCCAAGAGCTTTGCTCAAGAGCATCTATCGAGTTCGGAATGGGCAGCGTAGAATTCAGAATGGCGGTAGAAAATGATAAGGGAGAGTAATCATCATTCGCCACACTTGAAACGGCGAAGCTTGGTATGAGATTCAGACTAGGAACAGCTAGGATTATCCGTTAGAAAGAACTACTACTGAAAGATCTTATACGTACCTCCTGGTGATTTCTGAGTCTGGTAAGCCCCTTAAGCATCTCCATAGCTTTTTTTAGCGGCGGCGGAGTTGAGGCTTAGAGCTTCGAAGACCTTGAAGCACGTCTCCGCGTCTTCGTGTAAGGACTGAGGTGACAATTCCGACAGTTCTGTATTGTGATTCGAAAAAGCTTCCGCGACAAGTAGAATCGAGCTTGCACATATAAGGCAGGAGATCATCTGCCACCAGGGGAAATCATGTACAAGGCTTCTCTCGTCTGCGACATTGAGCAGTAGATGTGCTGTGTATCGCGCCTCGGATATGCAGATTCGCTCCGCACGTTCAATTCGAGAGCTGTCTCGTTGGAGCAGGTCCATAAACGGAGTATTGTTACGTTGAAGAAAGGGCAGGCACAAAAAGGGACAATGTATCAGACCCCGGAGATGATGAAACTTGACAGCAAGCATATTTCGCTAGACACGATCAGCACTCTCTGTCAACTGAAGGTGGAAATAAGGGTCCTACCTGACGTTTGAATGTAATGGACTTCTCAAATGGGTGCCCCAGATCGAACCGCAGATGTCGCGGCAGTTCTGCCTTCCATTTCAACAGTGATGTATCGAGCTAGGTAGCACTGAGCAACATCTTATCCGGGGAGGACTCTACTTGGGTTCCCTGATACAGCTCGCGAATCACCAATCCAACTATATGTGAGAATTGAATGACATGGCGAAAGTAGTCCATCTTAGAAACTTGCATAGTTTCGCTCCCCTCGTCAGACAAATCCTGATCACAATCGTCGTAAAAGGCGATCTTTTCAGATCGGGAGGGCAGCAACACGTCGAAATCTGGTCCATAGATGGCGATCGGACGACCAAGTTGGAGAGCTAGTAATCTGTCCAGGACATACATGGAATACCATGCTCGCCTTCTAAGCTCACGTTCCACTCCATTCTGGCGTTTAGCCTGCTGCAAGCTTGGCAGGGACTCGACATGGAGACCGATACTCTGGCCCATCCGTATTGCAAATCTAAGTGCGTTCCAGCATCTTGGCTGATGATGAGTTTCAGATGACATGAAAATGTTTGAGGAAACTTACCGATCTGTTTGACAGACTGCGAGGAGGTAGAAACATTGGGTAAGAAGCCAGATATTTGTGAGTATGCAGCTCGCCATAAACTGGTTAGAAAGATATAATCCTTGCTCAAAGTAGCACGAATGCGGGCTGGCTCCTCCTGTCTCATTGCGCGGGAAAGACATATAGTATGAACCGATGGCGAATATAAAGTCTACGGCAGTTAGAATCTTGCAGATAATGAAAGATGGGGTTTATACTCAGCAATGCAAGCCAGGGACGATCAAATCGTTCAGTTCATCATTCCATATTCTCTGAAAGTGACGCAGCACAGTCGACTTGCAGAGGAACGGATAGGCAACATGTATTGTGGAAAAGTAGATATCGAGAAACTGGCGCTCCTCTTCTCTCGGTGGTAGCTGTAACGGTTTTCCAAAAGCGGTACGATTTTCAAAGACGTCAGTTTGTTCATAGGTCTGAGCCTCCCTGTCCTCGGCTGCATGAAATTCTTCATGCTCGCGCATGCAATTGCGGACAGTATTGAAGAAATGGATATCACTGGCATTGCCAAAGTAAGTTGGAGAGTCTACATTTTTTTTGTTCACTTCATTTGCTGGGCTGGAGACAGGCGCCTGAGTAGCTAGTTGATCCGGCAGTTGCTGGTGGATCTTCGCCAGAGTCATGTCGAAGGCAGCACGTTCAGCGCCATCCAGCTTTGGCCTGACACTTTGTACCAGCGCTTCATATGACCTGGCAACGTTCTGGGGTATGAAGAGAACATCCTGCTTGACAGATGGAGACTTGTTTTCAGGTAAAGGAGTGCTGGGAATGGAATCCCCGTCGCTTTGTAACACTCTGCGACCATCTCTGGCCACAGGTCTTCTTCTTTCGGTCCATATACACGTGAAACCATATCCTGCACAACGGCCGCAGATAGGTCGCTGACCATCACACTGCATGTAACAGTCAGCATTCCAGGCCAATGAGCAAATGAATCTGAGAAAGACCTCGGCTCTGAGCACGCGGCACTTGTGGCAAGCAAGCTCAACACGTTGACGCTTCATATTGAGGCGTGAAAGCTACGTAATACCAATGGGAGTGAAATTATATCAATAGGAGGAAGTGCTGGTTTAAAGCAACGATCCCGGGATGTTAGGAGAGATTCATCATCACATGACTACTTGTCCATGTGGTCAGCAATAAAACCCGGGCAGCATCATTCTTGTATACTAATAATTAAGTGCCTAATACAGGACTATCTCACCCGGTATGTATTGATACAGTGCTATCCAGAATGCGTTCATATTTCTTTTCTCCAGAACAATTGAGCTACAGCGAGCTAATCTTCATTTCTCTGTGCAGGTCCACTTTAACCGAAACGATGGACGGCACTCACCTCAGGTACTTGATCCAATTCGACGTATCCTTTTTTTTCAAAACACGTACCCTTCCGGTCCACAATCCGCTATCAAGTATTATTTCATCAATTGGAAAGTCTCTTAGATCCACCTGCGTCCCATGGGGGGAGGTTCTCTCTAATCCAAATGTTAACTACTTAACCTCCGACTGCCCCGTCCAGGGCTCAGGACCGCTAATCAACATACAAACTCATAATACAAATTCTTGCCGCAATGCAATAAAGGAGATGATGTCTCCATTTTCCAATGTCAGTTTTGAGGATATGGAGCCGCGCAGGCGCCGGAGGGGCACCGATCGTCCGAGCCGGTTACGTCGCCTAAGGTACCCGGATAAGGAACCATGGAAAAGAGCTATATTTGCGAGTTTCGCGATTCCCAGTGACCATGACAGCTATATTTTTAGATAGATCTCTTTCACGTTTCTCCCCCAAGCTCTGACAGTATAGACGAGAAGCGTCGTTGGCATCTACTTCGAAGAAATCGGCCAAGCCTAGAGCAGTCATGGGAAGAATTCATTTCGAATGAACATGGCAATTCATATGCTTTATTCTAAGGCCGGCGGGAAACAGCTTCTCACATTTGTTACAGTTCTTGAGCAAACTCCTCTTTGCTCTCTTGTTGATATTTAGCGCGGCGCTCAGCGATCTCCTGGTCGATTAGGTGATCAATGGTAATAGGCTCACTTGCACTTCTATGATGACAATAAGGTGAGATGACAAAGTCTGAATTCAGGCGGGACCAATCTAATCCCACTTCGGGGGCGATGGGCGAACGGCTACACAAGTAGGAAGACGTGCCAGGCATCGACTGAGTGCTTGCCTTCCGGAGGACGAGAGGCTTTGGCCTTGGGGCAGCCTCAATATCGTCCTCCTCCGAATGAGGCTCGTCTTTGACGGGAACACCACCGGAACAGTCTGACTCGGCGACTTGGGAGGTTTCGCTAACAGATTTCTGTCGACAGAGGTCGACCCATCGCTAAGAGTCGATATCCCCAAGTCCAAGGGCTTCCAAATTCCGAAATGCCGGAATTCCGTTATTGCCGTCTTGTTCTCTCTGACATGTCTATTAGGTAACTATGGATATCCATCCCAATGAGGTAGAGCCACCTTCCTTCAAAATAATGCAAATGTGGAGGGGTTACTCGGGAAGGCCTTCCTCCATAGGAGGGGGCGCCGGGGCGCACAGAAATCGCTTTTTTGATATTTCATCGGTCCCAGGGCCGTCTGGGTCCTCTGTCCACTGTGCCAGGCAGAAAGAGTGAGGTCGCTGGACCTGCTTACAGGGCCTTACATCCCCAGCTTTAGTCAATCAAACCCATGACGGCCGGACCAGGACAGTATGGAGAGGCCTCAGCTCCTGTATCAGTTACCATAGAGCACTGGACCTACAACCTCATCAGACCTCAGACAACGAAACTGCGCCCGAGTCAGGCCCAGGACTGATTACCTTTTGCTGCTCTGGACAGAGGACCGCAGAGGTCATAGGTCTATGTCTCCCCCCAGCGCCTGGGACCTAGGCTACTGGCCATATGTCGAGTTAAATATCATACTCAGAGAACATGTATTCTCTCGTCTTAGTCTAATAGACCCTATTCCCTTACTGAACTATACTCCTCGTGTGAACTAGACGCAGCCGAGATCTTGATGCTTGTAGGTATTTATGTGATGAGTTTAGCTATTAGAGGGCAATATTTGTAGTCGCACTGTGGCAATTGAGTATAAATCTCTACCCTCCTGAGTCTACCAAAGTTATTGCCTTGGGCTTCTATTCAGAACTTAGCCTCCACTGTACGTATTGCCTCACTTTATCGTAAGATTTTTCAGGACGATGACTAATAACATAAGAAATTCAGTGTAGATAGAATCAGAGAATACATTTTACAAGTACATCAAGTGATGCGTTATCTTGGAAAATAGAGGCATCAAGAGCCAAACAGGTGCAGGAGGCAACGACAGTGCCCGAAAGACAAGCTGGAGAGAAGAAAGTGATGGCAGGCAGAAAGAGACTAGCAGAAGGTACCAGCAGAGAGTGACCAGCAGAAAGTGATTAGGAACAACGACAAGTAATGGAAGGGTCAGTGGCAGTGGCTCCCTAAAAATAGATCTGACATGTAGGTAGCCTTTCTCCAAGATGATTCGTTATTTTATAGGAGTTAAAAATGTGCGAGTTGACACCGGCTGTAACGAGCTGACAGTCAAGACTCATTTAAGCCTCCATGTCAGATGTAATATTGGCTCCATGAAGCAACAGAGACTGCCACACAGCATGTACGAAAAGCACAAATGAATTTTCACCCCTCTTCCTGAATCGCATCTCTGGGTAAGTCGTTCGCGCAGACTGAGGACCATTCCGGTCCGAGCGCTCAGTTTCTGAAATTTGGGGGTCAAGGCTCTCAGTATGATGATGTAATACAACTGGTAGACTTTTCAAAATTGATTGCTCTGGGCTCTATACTTAGCAGTGAACCACCATCAATTAGCTCATCCATTTAGCATAAGAAGTTCAGGGTCATGATTAATCTGTTGATTTGAAAGCGAAGGGGGGAGAGTTATAGGAAGGAAGGGATGAGAGTTTTGTGGGAGTGGGAATGCTCTGTATCACCGCAACTTGGTAGAATCTGGCCAGAGCTGACGGGGCGCTGTTATTCCAGTTAGGGTTGTATTCCGGTTCTATGCTCTTGTGTAAGTGTCTAACAGTATAGGTCTTTTATTATCAGACAGGAGCTCTCACTAACTACTCTCTAAATAGAGATTTCTATCTTTTTTTATCAAGCTTTTTAGTGCCTTCTGCCAATTCTCTGCTCCGCCAGGTTTCTCCATCATCTGGCCAGCCCTGGTAGGATCTTCCCATCATACTTTCCATTGTCAGGGTCGGCTCATATGCATTATGCATTACAGATTAATGTTCATACCTATGCGCTGCATATTCTCAGCATCAGCTCTGAGCCTCTTAGAGTCAGCCGTCACCTCCAAAGACCTTGGTCTCCTAGAAAAGACATGTGACCAACACCCCATGCCCGGTGCCGTGCCGACTCCAATCCCGCATCTGCGGCTCAGCCCCCGGGGTACAACCCACGGAGCCACTCACATCGCAGACTTGCGATCCTAAGTAGTATCCTACGTAGCACTAAGGTGACATTCGCATCCGCAGGTCCGGGGATTTTAGTGGCCTTGGGCTGGGGAGATCCACTAGTGAGCGGAAAGCAATTTGAATTTTGAACAAAAAAAAGTTGTTCAAGTCAGGTGCTCAATCGTCAGTCTTTAATCCAGAATTCCAGTCTAATCCAATTCCATCCGGGGTTGGGGCAGGACCACCCTCCACGGCACTCGTGCCACCCGACGACGGAGATAGGGTGCGGATTTAGTATAGTACGGAGTATTACCTCCTACTCCTATACTTACTTGTTAGAGGTGCGGGGTATGGACGTATACACTATTACTAATAAATTACGTAGTAAAAGTTTCGGTTTATGATCAGGCAAGTTGAATTGGCCAAGGGCTTTTTGTTTCATTTGTTGTGCTTACTTGCGTTCTCGACTCTCTATGTACAGAGTACTGATGTACCTAAGTCAGTAACAATGATTGATTTGATGTTGACCTGCCTTACGGAGCACCTACGAGGAAGATAGGTAGGTAAGATACTTGATGATCCCGTGACAATAATAATAATGCGGATGGACAGGCTCCGAGTTGAGGTCCCGTCATCTCGTCCACTTCCCTCGGTAGGTAAGTCCTGTATGGTACTGAGCCTGAGCCCTACTCCGTAGACGAAGGCATCGGAAAATTACCGCGCCCCGCTCTCTGTTTCAATTAAACTTAAGCCCGATCAGCTGGTCTTTAAATTTAATTATTTTAGGTTGTACCTCCGTGCTGTGCGGAAACAGTCCTCCGTAGTCAACCGTACTTCTTGGCTAAGAGCCATGGCGTCAGCCTCCCGAAAGCCTAGAACCGTGGTTTCTGGAGTCTCTACCGACTTCGGCTATGTACCGAGGCACGGGCCTTCCCTACGGCCTGGCCCGGGCGTAACGGCTTGGCTTGGGACGATGTGTCAGAGATACTTCTGTACTCTAGTCTCCGTAACGGTACAGGTGGCGGTGAGTTGTCATAGGGTGGCTTTTTTTGGTTTCTCTTGGTCCTTGCTCCATGGTCTGTCGTAATATATCTGTTCGGAGTAGTACACAGGGGTAGAGTCACGGGGACTAGTTAGCTGCTGCAGGACTGATCTAATCATCAGATATCATTCTGAGCAGATCTGGCCGGCGTGATGTGGAAACAGTTCTAGAAGGTTCTTAGGGTTGTGAGGTCTGGTTCTATGTAGAATTACAAATTAAATTAGTTTTTAATCCATCTCATCGACAGTTCCGCATCTGGTAATTGACACGAATTTTTATATTCTTTTTTTTCCCCGAATGTCAGCGTCAACGGCATCAAATTTTCAGATTCAACCTTAGATGAAGCCAAAACCAAAAACAGTTAGTTCCCCCCTTTTTATATATGCATGACACCGCACAGATCATTTTCTTTTACACGTGACTGTCTGCAGCAGTCCTCTTTCTGGACTGGAAAGGCCGGATTAGCCGCTTGAGCCCCAGCCAGGGCGTGTTCACTGGACTGTCGTTGCCAGTGTACAGGAACACGTCGTACAGCCATCCGCCAAAAGTGCATCCGAAGAAGGGGGCCACCATCGGGACCTGCATCAGGATGTTAGATCCGAGTAAAACAAATACCTTGAATCCAAACAGACATGTACTGCATACCCAGAAGTAATAGTTCCCGGCCGCCCAGACCTCATGTCCGTAGCCAAGGAAGTACGACACCAGCCGCGGTCCAAAGTCGCGCGCCAGGTTTATAGCGTAGCCAGTTTCCCAGCCGAAGCACGCTCCAATGCCGAAGATCAGGAAAAAGAGAGCCAGCGGGGTGAGCGGCCCTGCGGCGAGGTTGCCCTCGTCCTTGAGTGCGAAGATCACAAACATCAGAATCGAGCTGGCGAGAAACTCGGAGAAGAATTGGCCGGTCTTGGTCATGAATTCAGCTGGATACGTGCAGAAGATGCCTGCCGTTGCGGTATCTGAGTATCCAGGGACTGTGCGGATGTTGGGTCCTCCCTCGTATACATCGATGGCCGACTTGTAGTTCCCATATACGATGGCAGAGCCGCACATCGCACCCAGGATTTGCGCAATCATGTAAATCGGAAACTTGCGCCATGGGAATTTGCGGAAGACACAGCTGGCGAAGGTTACAGCCGGGTTGAGGTGAGCTCCAGAGATTCCGGCGACGTGAACGCCCAGCATAACTCCAAGACTGGTCATCTATTCTGTTAAAGCCATCTTCACTTCTCGTACGATGTCAAAGACTCACCCCCAGCCCCAAGAAATCGACTGATAATCCCCCTTTGTGCCCTTGCTAAGAACCACTTGGGCAACAACGCCGTCACCGAAAAGGAGCAGTATCATGGTGCCGAAGAACTCAGACAATGCCTCCCTGCAGTCGTGCCTCACCCTGCTCCAGAGCAGCTGCTCCTGCATCTCCTTGGTATCCTCTGGCTGTGAGCCGGAATCCCGGCTCGACGCTTCATGCTTATTTTCCGCATGTAGGCTGATATATTTGTCATCCAAATCGTTCACGATTTCTATCTCTTCCTTGGTAGCAGACATTATTATTGGTTAGAGATACACGTTAACCAAGAGGTAGCAATGGATGTTCATCCAGCTGAGAACTTGTTATGGTTTAGTATTTATTCACGGGAAAAGGGCCATTTCCCCGCCATGGCTAAGAGCATTGGATATAGCATCGGTAAGCAGAGAGGCGGAATGGTGACACCACCAGTATCTGTTCCCCACATGAAATGATGCAGCTGATGAGCCGCTCCAACTTGCAAGGGTATAGCGCTCAGAGCCAGAGATATCTTGGCCAGACACATGCCTCGCAGACTAAAGGAAAGACGTCCAATGGCAAAGAGCGGTGGAAGGCTCAGACACTGAAAATCCCGTCTGCTTGGAAAGAATGACTAGCGGGCCCTCATTGAAGCAGCCGCGCCTTCGAGCCCAGGCAGACCCTGTCGCTTCGCAGCCGATGCATAAGTCAAGCTTATCGGGGAAATTCGACCTCTAATACACGGCGGCTGCGCCAATCCGCTAGCAGAGGCATCTGCAGATGGTAGCATGTGGCGATTTGGGAATACGTTCGACTGTGACATGTTGGCTGACAGAGCCGCCAGCCTGTCCTATCGTTAGTAGCCTCCAATATCCCTATCCAGCTAATTCAGCTGGCACGCCTGGGCACCTAAGGAACCGGCGGGCTTGTCTGTGTGATTCTTGACGTTCTTGCTGCAGAGGAAACCGCAATGGCATGCTCAGTGTCATGATAGATGATTCTGAATATGGAGACTGTTCAATAGAAGGCGAATAAGGGAAAAAGAGGCCATGTTCAGAATGGCTTCTGTAGAGGTCCCTTCGCCCGGTGGCTTCCGTCCTTGGGCCCAGCGCTTGCAAGCACTGGAGTCAGCAGCTTCTCTCGGTGGCACAGACACCGTCAGTTTTATTTCGAATCGAAACGTTTTCCCCCAGATGTTCCACGGAGTCTGGATCGGACCATTCATCCAGCGTCCCACCGTTCTCGCGGCGTTGGATCCGCCGATCAGTAGTCTGTACAGTGGAGCAGGCGGTCACTGGTCTGGATCCATGACGGCCAGCGGCAGAAAGGCAGGCCAGACCGGTCATGAGGCCTGCAGCATGGGGCCAAAAAAAACGGCGTGGTGCCGGTGGTGGTGGTGCTGGAAGGGGGATGCATGTCGCCGGCAGTTCTTCGGGGCTCTCGCGTGGCCGGCAGCGGGGAAGCTGGGGATCTGACTAAGCGCGGCGCTGCAGGCCGAACGCCGACGGCTGGTTGAACTTCGCGTCCTCCACAGCCCCGAGCTGTACAACCCCATGGCACACGATCCCCAGACGCCAGCATCCTGTACCAGATGCTTGGGCAGGATCCTTTTTCCAGCGTGGACCCCACTGGCATCCATCAATAACGCCTCTGGATCGAACAGTCACATCCTTGATCCCAGGGGCATCGGTTCCTCGGGGAGTCTCAGCGGGTCCACCACAAGCCCCGAGCTGAGCATGAAGGCAAATGGTGCTCCGGCAGGGCATCCTCGGCAGTCTGGTCCCTCTCTCGCACTGGACGCCCGCGCAGCCGCCCCCATGGGCGGTGGCACGCCTTTCTCCGGACGCGCGCAACCCCTAGCCATGACCCCGCAGATCAGCTCCAGACGGAAAAACTGTGGCGCGGAGATTGCGAGTGCAAGGCCGAGAGGTTCAAGCCTTTAAGATGAAGCTATTCACTGCGGACAGTTCGCCTCTACTGCTGGCAGACAAGGCTTCCAACTCCCGTCGAGCCTGTTGATACCCCAAGTCGGAAGTTTGCTGACCAGCATAGGGGCTCCAGGCCATCTTCGGGGTGCATAGATCGCGGATCATGGCTTCCACAGAGGAGATATTTGTGGGCTCGATTGACCAGGGAACCACCAGTTCCAGGTTCCTGATCTTCAATCGAGACGGAGAGCCGGTAGCGTCTCATCAAGTGGAGTTTTCACAGATATACCCTAATCCTGGGTATGGCCTGCACCCGCACTCCGTCTTCTTGTCAGAGATCTATACATATAAACAACCGAGCTGACCGCTTCTCCAAAGGTGGCACGAGCACGACCCGCTGGAGATAGTCTCCTCTGTCGAAACATGTATCGACGAAGCGGTAAAACAATTCGAGGAACTTGGCTACTCCCGCAGCAGCATCAAGGGCATTGGCATCACCAACCAGCGAGAGACTACCGTCCTTTGGGATAGTGAAACAGGAGAGCCGCTATACAATGCCATCGTTTGGACCGATACCAGATCACAGTCCATCGTCCACGAGCTGAAGACCAGACCCGGAGCATCGGAGCTGCAGCAGATATGCGGTCTCCCACTCACCACATATCCTTCGTCCACAAAGCTCCTCTGGTTGCTTCAGAACGTACCACGGGTCAAGGAGGCATCCGAAAGGGGCAGGCTTGCCTTTGGTACGATCGACGCATGGCTCGTCTATCGCTTGAACGGCGGACCGCGTGCCAACGTGTTTGTGTCGGATCCTACGAATGCCTCCAGGACGATGTTTATGAACTTGGAAACTCTTCAATACGATGACAGTCTCCTAGACTTCTTCGGTATAAGGGGCAAAGTCCATCTTCCGAAGATCGTCCGTTCCTCTGACCCCAAGGCGTATGGTGCTATATCTTCCGGCTCTCTGGCCGGAGTCCCGATCATGGGCTGCCTGGGCGATCAATCCTCAGCCCTTGTCGGCCAGAAGGGATTCTCGCCAGGACTGGCAAAGAATACATACGGCACGGGATGCTTCCTGCTTTATAACGTTGGCGACAAGCCGGTCATCTCGAAGCACGGTCTGCTGGCCACTGTCGCATACGACTTCGACGGAAAGCCAGTGTATGCGCTGGAAGGGAGCATTGCGGTCGCAGGCTCCGGGGTCAAGTTCCTTCAGAACAACCTGAAGTTCTTCAACGAGTCCAAGGAGATCAATGACTTGGCGATGACCGTCGAGGACAATGGCGGATGTGTCTTCGTGACCGCCTTCAGTGGTCTCTTTGCGCCGTACTGGATTGACGACGCAAAGGGAACAATATGTGAGTGTTCTACATCAACGTCGTTACAAAGTATGTCCATCATCTCTGACAACTGCTGCAGTCGGCATCACTCAGTACACCCAAAAGGGCCACATCGCCCGAGCGACTCTCGAAGCAACATGTTTCCAGACCAAGGCTATCCTGGACGCGATGGAGAAAGACAGCGGACATGCCCTGTCTGAACTGGCCGTCGACGGCGGCATGAGCAACTCAGATCTTGCTATGCAGGTACGTCCCCCTTCCCCCCCCCCTGTTCACAAGACATCTCTGGACGGACGGGCATATGAACTAACGGCGCGCAGATCCAAGCAGACCTGATCTCCATTCCCGTCTACCGCCCCAAGATGCGCGAAACCACCGCTCTCGGCGCTGCCATCGCAGCCGGCCTCGCCGTCGGCCTCTGGCGCAACTTCGCCGAGCTGCGCAACATCAACCGCGCGGGCGGCACCGTCTTCGAGCCCAAGATCAGCAGGGAGGAGAGCGCCCGGCTGTTCGCGACCTGGGAGAAGGCGGTGCGCATGAGCAAAGGGTGGGTGGATGACGAGAAGAAGAACAAGGGCAAAGAACAGGTCAAGGCAAAGAGCAGCGACAATAAGGCTCTCAAGCCTGTGAAGAAACCTACTACCAGCACCTACTTGAACGGGAACGGCCACGCCATGAACGGCCATGCCAACGGGAATGGGAATGGATATCTGAATGGCACCGCAAACGCCAACGGAAGTGCACATGCATACAATATCTCCTTCGACGATCTCGACTCCGCAGACGAAGAGGACCTGCTCCTCGAACTGCGCAAGATCGAGATCCAGAAGCGGCTCAAGAAGCTCCGACGAGCTAGGCGTGCATCATGAGTAGTAGTGTAATAATGGGATTGGTGACGGGTTTTTTTGTATATTTAATTTATTGTATGATGGTAGCACAATCACATTTCCGAGATGTGTCAAACTGGCTGATGTTATCTGATGTTATTTATGAGGACGAACTGCCCTAATCTACCTACTCCGTACCCCGGTACAGTAGACTGGTAGAGTAGGCTCACAAACAAATCTACTCTCCAATCTGTCTTTACAGCAGAAGTGAAGGAAGATTGCAGAATGTCGCACAGACAGCCGCCTCCAGGCTACCAGCATCTCACATAGCCTTCTGGTCCCACTTAAATCAAGACGACCCGTAATCCTGTTCCGTGCACCTATATAATCGCACCAGCCGCTGTCATATTTCTTACCTTGCCCTGGCTCCAAAGAACTGTCACTTTGGTCGTTATATTCTAGAGACATTTTACCCCCGCCTAGGTACTAATGTAAAGCTCCAGAGTACGTGAGAAAAGACTGTCTCGGTCTTTAAAAGTATATTTCATATTGAACTCTTCCATTCGTCACCATAATACACGTCTGAACGTGTCATTCATTTCCGTGACATCCAGGGAAGCACTCATAAGAATAGAAGAATTTATCAGCACATGAATCCACATTAATTTCAAGGAGAAAAAGGAAGCAACGTAAAAAGAACTGTAACATCCGAAAAGTCAGTTTTCTGCCCTTTTGTTTCCTTCCCCCTCTCCCACAAACACGCAGTCAACCTCGCAGGCGGGCCGCAAAGAGCGCCCGCCGAACCTGAGCTCCAGATCCCCAACCGTCTCTTTCCCGCACGCTGGCAACGCTACAATTTGCTCGTACGCCTGCAAAATTCTCGTAATAGTATATCCCATATCGATGATCGCGAATTGCTGTCCGATACATATCCTTGGCCCGCCGCTGAATGGGATAAATTGCCACGGCTCGGGCTGCAAACCAGACAGCCACCGCTCGGGAATTCACTTCAACGGGTCAAAGTAGCCCGGATGGCCTTTAGTGGGGTATAAATCCGCCCTGCGCTGCATGAGCATAGTTGAATACATGACTTCCGTTCCCCGGGGGACGCCAACAGGCGAGAGGCCGTCGGGACAGCCACCACGTGGGAGAGTGGTGTTATGAAGGGCGACACGGCAGTTGAATGGCACGGCAGGATGCAAACGAAGGGTTTCGTTGATGACGGCGCTGAGGTAGTTCATCTCCTTGAGATCGACGTACGTTGGCTTGCGGCCATCTGATCCGATACCGAGACGTGAGCCAATCTCAGAACGTAGCTTTGCCACCACTTCTGGGTTCCGGGAAAGCTCGAACATGCAAAACGTGAGGCTTGAGGCCGTGGTGTCTGGTCCTGCAATGAGCATAGCAATAAGTTGGCCACACAAGACACGCGGATCTCGAGTGAACCGGGCTAGGGCTTCAAGAAAAGTATCTTTCCTGGACAGCTTCTGAGATAACTCTTCGGTGGTACGGGAGAGTACAACTTGAATATATAGCTGTAGAACGTCTCTCAAGTCGTCATATAAATCTCGAGACTTGCTGCGAAAGGAAAGTCAGAAGAGACATTGGTGAGTCAGCATATAAACATGTAGCATAGACAAGTATAATTTTGGTCTGATCTTGAGACTTGTTTTGCAATGATACATTGTGTCCACACTTACTCCCATGTGAAGAATCCCGATTTTCTTGTCGGATGCGCGTTCTGCCTGACTTGATTCCCCAGGCTGTCCGTGTCCTTTCCGAGCAGGTAGTCCATGAAGACATCGATAGTGTAGCGAACGAAAAGTGATTGTATATCCGCTTGTTCGCTCTGGCTTGGATATTCACTGCCGCGTAAGAGACGGATGAGCTTCTGCAGATGTTTTTCGAAAAGTTCTGTGTCCACAATATGCTCGCGCTCAAATATTGGTTGAATGAGATTACGCGTACGTGACCATAGTTCCCAGTCGCTGGCAAAGATGCAATTGCTAAGAACTTTGTTCCACGACCGGTGAAAGCTTTCGCCTTTTCCATAGTCCGCAAACTGTGTAGATAGCATTGCCTTGATATTCTCTGGATCTGTAGTGAAGATGAAGCGGTCCGATGTGCCGACGGTGAACTCTGCTGTTGTCAGTGTAGATCGCAACTCGGACGCACCGCAAGCAGGCTTCAATTTTGATTGCCAAAACCCGAGTTTGCGGATCTCTTTATCATTTATGATTTGGTAGACGATGTCGATTCCTGATGGGACGGTCAGCATCTTTCTTTTTTGTTTCTTGGATCTGGATACGACGCATATCCCGCGAAAAGTGTATCAGGTGAAAATATCCCTCATCGATTCTAACACCATTCATTTTTGAACCCATTGACAACCACACCTAGTAGCTACAAAGTGATAAAGGTACTTACCAAATGGAAGTCGATTTATGCTCGGAGCCCTTGCACCCAAGCAAGCTATGGCTCTGGAAGTCCGGATCATTCGGATGCAGTGGTAGAGAAACACGAGCCCCGAGAAGCACCAGGCTATCGTTCCAATCGTTATATGGATGCCAATCATCCTGTAAAGTTGTGAAGATGTAGAGAACAAAATGGAATATATCTGAACACCTCTGGTCGGATCTCAGGCGTCTCCTGTCGGTTCTGTCCAGAGACTGTCTTCAGTCACGGATCAGGTCTTCGAAAAGATGGAAAGTAGAATCGAAGAAATGAAGGGAAAGAAGTCACACAGAATACAATGAAGAATCAAGGGGGCAAGTGATGTGATGGGACTTGTCTACCGGTTGACAGAGATAGGAAGTTGCAGAGTCACATTCGCCAGCCTGGCGAAGTCCGAAGGGGCTGGGTGGCCGATAAGCCAGACCCTCATCGGCGGCAAGTACGAGATGGCCCCAAGGTCATACCTATCTAGGTAGGCAGGGAGGTGACCTTGGAATTTGGTCGTGCCTTCTGTTTCGGGATCCTCTCATCCGTCACCCGGTGAGTGAGTTCAATCCGAAAGATCCCATGTTCACTTCAAGAATGTGCGATGCAGGGATCTAGGAATGTCGGAAAGACCCGTGAATTAAAGACCCGAAAAGAGAATTATTTCATGATTTTAAGTACCTGCGGTTAGGTGGGTGTGTGTGCCCGGCTGCGACGGCTGATACTTGTTCAAAACCCCAGTTACCTTCGTAAGATGCTAGCGTAGTAGCTGGAGGATGTCCTCGCCATCCCTTGATGCAGCACAGCACGATCCCTCGCGCAACGCGTGACACTCTCTGCCTTTCTTAGTACTATGAAAACACAGCGTTGAAATCTTGGACAAATAAGTATAAAAGCAAGTTCCAAAGGTCGATATCAGGAGTGCATGATGAATAAGTAGAACGAGGAAGCAAACTATCTAACAGTATTATAAATCTCCATTTCTATGTATCTGGAGTGACCGTCTCTGATCAATTAAATGTGCTTAATCAGACACCCGTGAAGCAGTGCAGAAGTGAAACAGGCGGGTCAGATAGCAAAAGATAAAATGTAACTGACTTGAATTCAACACGGAGCCAAAGGAACGAAATGTGTGAGATTTTGCAGTACAAAACAGGACGTTAGAAATGATACTGGTGACTGGTCCAGGGCCACGTTAGACCACTGCACCGCTACCATATTTTCGGGGACAGCAAAACTCCCATGTTACAAAGACTTATCCTGTGTCTTTGCAGCAAAAGGTTCCTCGTGCTTGGACCGCGAGTATGTGTTAGGAACTGAGCAACCCGAGGGTACGTCGACTGGAACGTTAAGCCATCGATAAATATATCAATTCGGTAGATACCTCCTAATCAAAAATGGGGCAATGATGTCTGAAAAAGAAGACAACGACTATGAGAAAACATGATCAAAGCCAAAAATTGTCAGATCTGGAGAGACAAGCAGCGAAACCACATTGTCTTGTCTCGAAATCATTGGGGCAGTCCATAGATCTGAGGCATGATACCTAAAAGGCACCGTCAAGAAGATGGTGCCCTGGAGAGTTGCTCCACCTATAGCATTAAAGCTTGCTTGAATACAAGAGTCTGTGAACATTGAAGCTACTAGCAATAATGACGTCGGCTGTTGCTGGCCAAGCAATCATGATGCCGCAGGCTGTCCGACACAGCAAGCGGTGGACGCAGCTATGGCGGTGTTTGTCTGTTTTGTCCGAGTTGGCCTAGCGCACGTGACGCTATGTGGCTTGCACCATCGAGGCTCTAGCGCCTTTGTGCACCGCGCCCGCTGGCAAGCGTGAGCAAGCGGCTTTCATCATCTTGGGCCTCGAGCACTTCAGACTCCACTCCTTGTCCTCCGGGATTCTGACATCCAATCTCGTGTTTTGCCTTCCTTGCGTGCTTCTACCGGCACGTACCTTGCTCCTTGGGCTCCCGTCTGGAGTCTTCAGGTGGCGCGGGAAGGAATACATAGCTCCTCACGTTTGCCGTCGTTATCTCAAGTCGAGCGCTCCTGACCGCAGTCTTTCGCCACACGGCATCCCCCAAACAATATGACGACTGCGGTATCTCTGGGAACTCCTCTTGCGGAGGCCCTGAGCAATGTTGTTCAACCGAAGCTGGTGGAAATGGGATGGAGCGCCGACGGCGGCGAGGACTCCGCGTTGACGGAATACGTGATCCTGATGCTCGTCAATGGAAAGACGCAGGAGCAGATTGCGGAAGAACTGTCGAATGACCTTCTTAACCTGGGAGAGGGTGACACTCAAGCTCACGACTTCTCGAAATGGCTCTTCGAGCAGGTCGAGATACTCAACAAACAGATCAATGGTGGAGCCGCGCCATCGGATCAACCTCCGTCCGCGCAAGCCATACCTTCAGTTACCGATCAACAGCCCTCGGCCACTCAAACTGCAGGAGCCGGTGCAGGGGCGCAGGATTCGGAGATGAGTGAGGCGCCAGGGCAGCGAGATTCAATGTATGTTTTCTGGTATCCATATCTTATTGTAACGTGGAGCTAACAGTGAATACCACAGACCTACAGGGCCAAAAGCGATGCGCAATGCTAGACAAGGCGGCAGAGGAAGGATAATAGGCCAGATCAACAAGGCAATGGACCGCGGAAATGATGCGATGCTTCATCGCGTCAGGGCTCAGCCTGGTACGGGACGGATCAACACTCATGGTCGTGACCTACCAAAGGGTCCGAGGGCACAACAAGGTGGTGGGCGGATGGGTGCCGGCAGACAAATGGGAGGAATGGGCATGGGGATGCAAGGTGGACACATGCATGGCGGTTCCCCGGCTGCCAATATTATGCAGATGAGTCCAGAGAACCAGATGCAGTTGATGGCCCTCCTCGAAGAGCAGGCACGGATGATGGCACAACTCATGCCGGGAATAATGCAGCCTGCAATCAATCCAGCCTTCCAGCAGGGTGTCCAACCCCAACAACAAGGACGATCGCTTTTCGAGCGCGTTGAGCAACCGCAGCGTCCAAACGGAAGCTTCGCCAAGCGAGCGGCGCAGCATGGGATCTCAGTTCGGAGGCCCGACGAAGAGACAGCTACGGATGGTGACATGGATACGAAGCCTGACCAGACGTCAAAGGATGGAGAACAGACGGAAGTCAACACAGACGCCATCTGCCGTTACAACTTGCGTTGTACGAAAAAAGATTGCCCATATGCACATCAGTCACCTGCTGCCCCAGAGGGGACGCCGATTGATGTGACAGACCGCTGTCCATTCGGACCGGCCTGTAAAAACAAGAAGTGCGCTGGACGCCACCCGTCGCCAGCTCTGAAGGCATCTTACCAGGCGGAAGAGCTATGTAAATACTTTCCTCACTGCGCGAATCCTCATTGCCCGTTCAAGCATCCGAGCATGCCGTTATGTCGGAACGGCGCCGACTGCAGTGTCCCTGGCTGTAAGTTTACTCATCTCACGACACCGTGCAAATTCCACCCATGTCTCAACCGCAACTGCCCTTACAAGCATGTCGAGGGCCAGCAGAAGACGTTTGCAGACAAGGTGTGGACTGCAGACTCTGAGAAAAAGAGCCATCTGAGCGAAAGGAAGTTTGTTCAAGATGAAAATGCTGAGGAGGAGTTAATCAAGCCTGGCGTGGCACCCGAAGGCTCCCACAGCGAGGAGCTGGTGACCTGAGACGGTCAATATGCGGTATTCTAATTTCTATCTATGATATACTTGCGGGTAAATACCCTGTTCAGGTTTGTGTTGGGATTACATTGTCATGTACTATTTTCTTTTTGTTAAGGATGGATGGCTGGCGGGAAGGCGTTTGATCTGTACTGAGCTCGCATCAAAGGTGACGAAGAGGCATGATCGCGACTGTAAATTCGCTATAGTGATATTTAGAACCTGTAATATCATGAAGGCATTGAAGTTGGACTAGATATTTCGCTTGTTCAATCGACGCTGCTCTGTTCTACTTACGTCACAAGATTACCCGGATATTGTAATTTACGGCTTCGAACGTTGCTGTTTTCTCAACCGCCGACGGTCTTACATTCCACCATGCTTTCTTTTTCCAGGGTTGATTCACAGTTCTTGCAATGCGGCTGGCATGCTCTCACAGCCATGCGCTCAAAGCACTACGAAAGCGATTGATACTAAATCGCAATGGCCCGACACGGTTGCTCCATATCCCTACCAAGCCTTATGATGCGGCCGTCATAGGAGGCGGGATCACGGGTCTCACGACCGCGTACAGACTCGCGCAAGACCCGAGCTGCGAGAAAGTCACTCTCTATGAGCGATCTCATCGATTGGGGGGCTGGCTTCAGTCGGAGACAGTGGAGGTAGATGGCGGACAAGTTGTGTTCGAGTATGGGCCCCGCACGCTGCGGACGGTGGTGCCTTCGTCTCTGCCACTCGTAGATCTGGTAAGGAAGAGTGGGACACTCAAATATATATCGGATTCTAACTCTTGTTGGTAGCTCTTCGAGTTGGATTTACAGGATCAGATCCTCCTGACGAGCAAAGATGCACCCGCCTCGCGCAATCGCTACGTATACTACCCGGACCATCTCGTGCGCATGCCCGCGCCATATCCTGATACCGGCCGTTTTATGAACATTCTGTTGAACGGAAAGACCCTGTTAACGGAGCCGATATTCAAGGGGTTTATCGGAGCCATTTTGAACGAGCCCACAAAAGATCCCCGGGAGGATCGATATCCGAGTCAGGATGAATCCGTCGCGGAGTTCGTGGCGCGGAGGACGTCGCCGCAAGTCGCGGACAACATTGCGTCGGCGCTCTATCATGGTATCTATGCCGGGGACATCTACCGTCTCAGCGCGCAGTCGCTGATGGGCCCCTACCGTGACCTCGAGAAGACCGATAACCGAGTAATCGGGTCGCTGTTGAACATCGCTAGCAACCAGAAGATGATACTCCTGACGGACGATCTTCTGGCCATCCACTCTGTTGAGCATGAGAGGCCGCGGGATCATTGGAAGGTTCTGAACAGGTTTGTGAAGGGAGCAAGTGTCTTGACGCTGAAGAAGGGGGTAGGTCAGCTAGCTGAGAGGCTGGTGACCGCGATCAAGGACACTGGAAAGGTTGAAGTCTTGACCGATACGGAGGTCAAGGCTATGAGCCGGGATCGTGAGACGTCTGATCTAACAGTAAGTAACCTGATCGGAAGTTGACCACTCAGCCCCAGTAAACAAAAGGGCTCCTACTGATACGTGCCCCCAGGTCCGATTTGGAGAGGGTGGCTCACGCACCCACAATCGCATTATTTCCACATGTCCTCCCATGGAACTAGCAAAGATGCTTCGCTCCGGCGCCCCAGACGATCAGAGACTACCTCGCAGCACCATCAGGGCCCTTGAGCAGCACAATTATGCTGTCACCGTAATGGTCGTGAATCTATATTACGACAAACCGAACTTGATCCCCTACAAGGGATTCGGATACCTGATCCCACGCTCCATCCCGTATGACCAGAACCCGGAGTGCGCCTTGGGAGTCATCTTCGGCTCCGACTCCAGCGTCGGCCAGGACACCGCCCCTGGCACCAAGCTCACGGTCATGTTCGGAGGCCACTGGTGGGATGACTGGAAGGAGTCGGACTATCCAGACCACGAGTCCGCGGTCTCGATGGCCCGTTCCTTGCTCGAGCGTCACCTCTCCATCACAGAGGCCCCCGCCGTCGCGCGTTCTCGGCTCCAACGGAACGCCATCCCCCAGTACACCGTCGGCCACATGGCCCGCATGCAGGAGCTCTCCCACGCCGCGCGCGACGAGTTCAACCGCCGGCTCACGCTGGCGGGGAGCTGGTATGGCGGCGTCGGTGTCGTGGACTGCGTACGGCAGGCTTACCTGGCTGCGTCGTATGGGGTGAACGCGCGGCGGCTCGACGATGGGGGTGAGAAACGGCCCTGGAGTGAGTTGCCGTACAGGGACTGGGACTTGGAGGGTGGTCTGGTGACGGCGCCCAAGCGGTGGTTTGTGGGGAAGGTGGCTGATATGAGGTACATCACTGGTAAGTCCGATAAATTCAGAGGTATGTTAAATTGGCGATCTTCTCTTTTACTGACTTCATCGGTCTCAGGGCGCACGACTCTAAGCTATCAGATGGAAAACGGTGAGGAAAAATAGTAACCAAAGAACTGTACATTAGATGACTCTACTCGTTCGTAAATAGATCCGGCCTTTGGACCGTAATCGCAATCCGTTAATACAGAGTAGCATGAGCCTCGAGGCCACATGGAAGCCTAATAACCTAATAATATGCATTATATGTCTGTTCTATAGCATCTAACCTCTTTAGAACTGGCCGACTTGGCCAGGGCTAATGCCCTGGCTCAATCGAAGCTGGCGTTAATGGTCATGGCTGATTGCGATTCTAATTCTCACACCGGCATCGGTCACCAGGGACTGCGGCCTTCCCATATGCATAGGGCATGACCGCGATCAAAATACTGACGAATATGGCAGTCTTTCCCCGGACCAAGTGTTGATTTCGCGCGAGATGCCTCCGAACGGCTGCCAGATCAGCAGGTTCTATAGACCTGCTTCAATATCATCATGGAGGGCGCCCTCGGCATGTTATAAAGCGATATCTGCGTGTCGACTTTCCACATATTGAGAACCCCAAAAACAGACCCGTCGTAGCATAGGATATGCGCGTCCACCTCAAGGGGTTCCCTCTAATAGAAAGCAATTTTCCCTCACACCTTCTCTTCCTTCTTCGTCTCCTCACCCTCAGCGGGAACCTTCTTCTCCCCGTTCGCATCGAATCCCAGCGCATCCAGCTGCCGGATGATTTCCTGGATCTTGATCACCTTCTCCAGTTGCTCCGGGAGCAGGGACTCGCCCTTGTCCTTCTTGTCACGCAGCTCCCGCGCCTGCCGCAGTTTCTTCTTCAGGTTGCGGACCTTCTTCTCCTTCTCGATCTCTGGATCCACGGCGGGCTCAGCGGCGGCAGATTGTTGCTGCTCATCAGGCTTGCTCTTGTCGGAGTCGTTGTCGACCTCTGTCGCCTTCTTGCCATCTCCGCTCTCAGCCGTCCCATCGTTCTGACTCGCCGCCGCCTTGGCCCTTCTTTTCGCCTCCCTTCTCTTGGCGTTCTTGTTGCTGGATGCGCTGGCACTCTTTGCGGGCGAGTCGTCTTTTAGTCCCTCCGCGCCGGGCACGCCGCCTTTCCCCCGGTTCTTCCATGCCTCCGCGGCGCGATTCCTGTAGACCTCGATGTCTTCGGGAGGGCGATAGCCGGGGCGGATGCGGATCTCACGGCGCATAGAGCCATCTGGGCGCCTGGAGGCGGGGATGTACCTCTCGCCGGTGACAGCGTCGACTGCGATTCCAGCAGAGGAAACCTCTACCGGTTTCGACATGGCGAGTGCTCTGGCGGGGGAGACGAATATCAGCGTCCTGGGATCAAAGTGCGCACAGTGAGGGATATGCGGAAGTCTGGGTACTTTAGAGAATTCACAACCTTTATCAAAAACCAAATAAGCCCTGTGCGCGCGTCCCGACGCAGTCCTAAGCCCGTCTGTCGAGGGCAAAGCGCGAGAGGGGAGTCGAGGCGGAAACCCTAGGTGCGGCTCTTGCACTTCCAGGTTCCCGGGCGGCGCGGCTCTCGGGTGGGCCAATCAGCGGGCCGGGGATTCCCGCCGCGCTGCTTTTCGCGCTGAACCGGCGAGCGACTCCAAACTTGCAACTCTCGGACTCTCGACGAGATCAGACAATCTGCTCTATCTTCTGCCTTGCCGCCTCCGTCCCCTCTTCCCGTCTTCTGATAGACATCGGTCACAATGGCTGGCGTGAGTATCTCCTCTCCCCGGGTCTGCGGGTCCCAATGGCTAACTTTGAGCGTTTCGTCACAGATCTCCACTGCCATCTACAAGCAAGTCCCCCAACAGGCGCCTCCCGCCGTCAATTGCTTCGTCTAACATGTTAATCTCTCCTTTAGCACCTTCTTCCGGAAGAACGCTGCCTTCCTGGCCACCGTCTTCACCGGTGCCTTCTTCTTCGAGATGTGCGTTTGGCCCCGCGTGGAACCTACGGATCCGGTGCAGCTGTGACTGACGCTATTTCGCGAGGAACAGTGCCTTTGACAACATCACGAACCAGATCTGGGACAACATGAACAAGGGCGTGCGTAGTCCCCAGCGATCCCCACAACCTTGCGGTATACATGGCTGATCGGTCTGCAGCGGCAATGGAAGGACATCCGTCACAAGTACATCCAGAAGGCGCAGGAGGAGGAGGAGTAAAACAGCCCGGCCAGGATGCGGTAGCTGGCGGACCAGCGAAGGAGAGAAATACCTTGAACCTTGTTACACTACTGTCGGAGGCTGGATAGCAGTCAAATAGAGTTTCCTTTCTTGTGACTGTAATAATTGCTTTGTCCCTTACTCGTAGCTTCTGTGGCTTCGTAGAACGCGTAGAAAATATTCCCTTTCATGTCTGGCAGGGGAGATTAACTGGTCATGCCCTTGTGGCGGGGAACCCAGGGTTCCTGCGCTGTGTCGCGACAGGATCGGGTGGCGCTAAAGAAGCTCTCTGACGCTGCGGGCGCTGCCCGATGTCATAGCGAGGACACAGCATCACCACAAACGGCCTTTCTATCGCCGAGGACAGATCCGTCTCCCCCCTCTTGATGAACCTGACAGGAAGACAGTGACGGGCTTGGGCATACGACTGGATGAACTGTAATTCCCACGCTTCTTAGTTTGGTGCTTACCTGGGTCTCAACTGTCATATTTCACAGCGAGTTACATTCAAACTCTATAGCGATCCGGAACAGCTTGCTGACCAAACAAAGGATCACTGATCAGGCCGCATGGTAATTTTTTGTTATTTTCATCCACGGGACCCTTAGAATTTCCCAGTTCGCTTGACTCCGACTAAGGCACCGCACCCCGTCCGGCGAGCATTTCGATTACAAAGTCCCGCCACACCACACCCCTCCTCCACCCGCGAACCATCTCCTCCCTACGTCGACAGCCGCATGGGTCGCACGGATACCGAGATCCAGTCCTAAGCCATGCTCACGGAATGTGAGAAGAAACTCGGAGAGGGCCTGCTGCGCCTGCCGGCCAAGCACAACTACCGCTACGGGCCGCAGGCGGAGCAGGACCTTCTGGAGCTCCTCTTCCGCTCCCTCGCAGGCCACAGCGAGGAGCGCCTCAGAGTGCTTTTCCCCGAAGGACCCCCCGGCGGACGGTGGAAGTTGGCAGAGGCCCAGGGGGCCAAGGAGGGCGCAGAATACTCCGAAGCGGCGCGGGGCAAGAGATGCGGGCACATCTTCAGGACGGGCGAGGCGACGTACCGGTGTATCACCTGCGCTGCGGACGACACCTGCGTCCTGTGCAGCCGGTGTTTCGACGCGTCCGATCACACCGGTCACCAGTACCAGATTACCCTGTCGTCCGGTAACTGCGGCTGCTGTGACTGCGGTGACGAGGAGGCCTGGAAGCTCCCGCTGTTCTGCGCCATCCACACCGACAGGGGCGACTCGAAGGGGAAGGAACGCGTGCGGAACCAATTGCCTCAGGACTGGGTGGATAGCATACGGACTACGATTTCCAGGGCGCTCGATTACTTCTGTGATGTGATCTCGTGTTCGCCGGAGCAGCTGAGGCTTCCCAAGACCGAAGAGGGAATCAGACAGGACGAGCAACTGTCGCGACTGCATCCCGGTTGGTATGGTGAGGGAGATCCGCCGGACGACGACCCTGAATTTGCGCTCTGCTTGTGGAATGATGAGAAGCATACGATCCGAGATGTCTCGCATCAGGTTACCAGAGCCTGTAGAGAGCGGGACAGTTTCGGCAACGCTAAAGCCCATGAGACGAACGATATAGGGAGGAGCGTTGTCAAATATTCGAAGGATCTACAGAGATTACTGCAGGTGTCGAAAACGATCGAACAGATAAAAGTCACAGTGACCATACGATCGTCCCGGGACACCTTCAGGGAGCAGATGTGCGGGACCATTGTCGAATGGCTTGCGGATATTGCCGGCTGCAGTGTTGGCGAGGATAACCAGATTCTGCGACATGTTATCTGCGAAGAGCTCCTGAACCCGTGGCGGCGCGGCAGCGGTGCATATAACGCGGATATTGGAATGAAAGGCATCGACGATCATGAGAGGAATGAGGGTACGCCTTTCCGTGCCATCACCCTGACCGTCTCACCCCAGGGCCAAATGGTGTTGGCCTCTGATGATGAGGAGCTTGAGGAAAATGGTGATGAGCAAGGTCAGAATGAGGAAGAAGAAGGTGAGGAGGATGAAGATTATGTCGAAACACATGATGATGATGACGATGAATATGAGGACATGGATGTTGACCTCAACCGTCTACACGAAGATGATGATGACGAGGACATGGAAATGGGCAATGCTGATGATGAACTCGAAGTTGCCGAAGCGACCTTGGCCGGATATCCTCCACCACCACCACCTCCTCCACCTCCACGACCGCAACAAGAACAAGAGCAACAGAATCGCCCTGATGAATCTACGACTACGGAGCCCCCGGCTGGCGAGAACCGCGCTTACGCGACTACATCTCATGTCCACATCCCGAGGACGCCAACCGTCACCGTTAAGCCTCCTCCCGCAAAGACTCCGAGCCATTGGCAGACCAAACCGCCTGTCTATCATGCCGGCGCCGACATCCCCCCGTACGAAGATCTCTGGCAGCGTACACGTCTCGATTTTATGATTCTGTTCGATCTGAGGTTATGGAAGAAGACAAGGACTGACCTCCGGGACCTCTATATTAGCACCGTGGTCAATGTCCCTCAGTTTAAGAGAATTATGGGCCTGCGGTTGTCCGCGCTGTATACTGCTCTGGCCCAGCTGTACCTGATCGCAGACAGGGAGCCAGATCATTCCATAGTCAACCTCTCGTTGCAGCTTCTTACGACGCCATCCATCACCGAGGAGATTGTCCAACGTGGAAATTTCCTCACCAAGGTCATGGCTATCCTTTATACGTTCCTTACGACAAGGCAGGTTGGTGAACCACATGAAGTCAATCCAACCGCGACACTGGCGTTCGACGCCGGGTCGGTTACCAACAGGCGTCTCTATCACTTCTTCCTGGACTTGCGATACCTGCTGCAGTCGGAGTACGTGCAGCACCGCATACGTACTGAAGAACAATACCTTCTGCAATTCCTTGATCTCGTCAAGCTCCCTCAAGGGATCTGTCCCAATGTACGCGCAGTTGGAGAGCATGTGGAGTACGAGACAGATGCCTGGATCAGCGCCTCTATACTGATGAGGGAAATCAATCGGCTGTGCCGCCAGTTCTGTGAGGCGTTCCGCAACCCAGACGCGGACAATGGTGAGAATCTGCTGAGGGCGATCAAGGCTGCTGCGATCTCGGCCATTGTGCACTCTACGGGAGTGGAACGGAAGCGTTTCGATCAGGCTGAGATCAAGGAATATGTCCGCTTCAAATTGCTGCCATGCTTCGATTTCGAAGTCGATCAGTCTGGCCAGATCCCACGCCACCGGGTAGTGGACTTTGTGGTAGAGAAAGGATCGATCAGTTTCCACCATGCTCTCCACTACACCCTTTCGTGGTTGCTCGAATGTGGTCGAGGCATGAGCAGTGCTTTGATGCGTGATGTCTTGTTGGAAGCAGCCAAGACGGCCAATGACAAACACATTCACGATAGCCAGCTGAGCCCTGAAGATCTTCTCCTCACGATGTTTGATTATCCGCTCCGGGTCTGCGCATGGCTTGCCCAGATGAAGGCCGGCATGTGGGTGCGCAACGGTCTCAGCCTTCGTCATCAAATGTCACAATATCGCGGCGTATCGTCTCGCGACTTCGCATACTATCGTGACATCTTCCTGCTCCAGACCGCGCTCGTGACGTGTGATCAGAGCAGAGTCCTTGCCTCCATCGCCGACCGTTTCGGAATGGTGGACTGGATGAGCAAAGGTTACGTGCCTCGTCCCGGTTACGAAGACTCTCAAATCGTCGATGTGGCCGAGGAGTTCGTCCACCTTCTGATTATCTTGCTGACTGACCGGACTTCATTGACCGCAATCGACGACAACAGCATCCTGAGTAAGGAGAATATCAGTCGAGACATCGCGCACGCTCTTTGCTTCAAGCCGTTGTCTTTCTCGGATCTCTCAACGCGACTCAGCGACAAATTGCTTGAATCTGATATTTTCCAAGAGGTCCTGGATGAGGTTGCGGTCTTCCGTCCCCCAGAGGGCTTGAACGACAGCGGCACGTTTGAGCTGAAGTCTGAGTATATCGACCTCATAGATCCGTACAGTGCACACTACACAAAGAACCAGCGGGACGAGGCAGAGACCATCTACAAGGAGTGGATGGCTAAGAAGACCGGAAAGAAGCCTGCCGATATCGTTTTTGAGCCCAAGTTGCGTCCTATCACTTCTGGCGCATTTGCTGATCTCCCTCAGTTTACGAGGACTCCGCTGTTCGCTCAACTTGTTCACCACTGCCTTGATTATGCTATGTGTTCAAAGGAGCGAACTCCAGAGATTCCTGTCACTCGTGTTGAGACGTTCCTTCATGTCGTTCTCCATCTGATTCTTGTTGCCATACTCGAGGATAATACTGACGAGGAAGACATGTCTGAGTCTGCGCGCTCATTTGTTTCGTATGCATTGTCAAAGTCTAAAATAACTCAAGCGGGCAACATGACCATCATTGGTCTTCTACAGAAGATCTCAACCATGAGCGAGTATGAATCCTGCGGTCCGAAGATCCGACATATCCTGAAGAGGATGTGGCAAAAGCGTCCCAAGGAGTACGCAGCAGTAACCGCTACTCTCGAGTTCCCTTATGATAGGGTTGACGCTGGTACTCCTGCAACTACCGGGGAGAGTGAACAGGAACTCAAAAAGAAACAGGCTCTCGAGAGGCAGGCCAGGGTGATGGCTCAGTTCCAGCAGCAGCAACAAAACTTCCTGAACAGCCAGGGTGCGATAGACTGGGGAGAAGATGACTTCAGCGACCTCGAGGAAGAGGCTGAAGAACCGACGGCGGCTAAGATGTGGAAATATCCTAGTGGAACATGCATCCTGTGTCAGGAGGAGACGAACGATTCGAGGCTTTATGGCACGTTTGCATTGGTGCAAGACAGCGGGATCCTGAGGCAGACGGATCTCAATGACCCAGACTGGGTCAGAGAGGTACTCAGAACTCCATCGAGCCTGGATAAGTCCGCCGATCATCTTCGTCCATTCGGCGTGGCTGGAGAGAACCGCACTATTGTAAAGAGGCTAGACTCTACGGGTGGTGAGGTGATCAGCGAGAAGATCGGTCTGAGCAAAGGGTTCAATCCAAGGAATACCGTCCGCGGTCCTGTCACCACTGGGTGTGGTCATATCATGCACTACTCGTGTTTCGAGGTTTACTATGCGGCAACGAAGAGACGGCATAGCCAGCAGGTTGCGCGAAATCATCCCGAGCGCTTGGCTATGAAAGAGTTTGTCTGTCCTCTCTGCAAAGCGCTTGGAAATGCGTTCCTGCCGATTATCTGGAAGGGCAAGGAGGAGTCGTATCCAGGTGCTTTGCAGACCAACGATTCTTTCGATCACTTCATCAGTGAGGATTTGAAGAACGCTCTGTCTCAGCCTCGCAACTATGCGCTTCTCATGGAGGTTGACAGACTACAGTTGGCGACATACCAGGACCTCTTCATGGACTACCTTTCAAAGACCATGGTGCCGTCGTTGTCCACGAAGATCGATCAGCTCATGAACTCGTCACCTCCACCCGCGCCTCACCAATTTATGCCGTCAACCAGGATGCCCATGCCGGGTCTCTTCCCGACTGCCGAGGACATCACCGCCACCAGCCCACTCCAACAAGTTTCCACCCCTAACGACTCCCCTATGACGGAACTTGTGCAGATCTACAAGCGACTGAAACAGACTCTCCGCCTGAACCAAATCGATTCACAGTTCACGCACTCTCCGGAGGTGATCAACACGGATGAACTGCTTCATATCGATTCATTAATACGAAGCTTCGGATTCAGCATCTCTGCCCTCGAGATCGCCCAGCGTGGTGTGGAGTCCGAACCAGGTTCGACGCTGCTCGACAAGATTCCCCAGTTGCAGCTGACGCATCTGCGCATCCTTGCGGAGACCGCGTTTTCGTATGCTGCTGTAGGCGGGCTCCACAACAGCGGCGCCACTAAGAGCCGTACCGTCCAGGAATTCCAGGAATTGCATCGTCAGAAGCTAGGCCAGTTGTTCGTTGGCCATCGATGTATGAGCGGAACGGCACTCCTGGAGGATATCCGATCCATTGAACCGCTGCTCGCGACGGACATCTTCGTATCCCTGGCCGAATGCTCCCTGGTGCTGCTGCCCGTTCTCAACATCGAGGTCCGTCACTTGATCCAGATGTTCTACGTGGCGGAGATCGTCAAGGTCGCGGTTGCTTTTATCCTATGGCCGCAGGGCCTGAAGGAGGAACTGGATCAACATGGGGATGCGCATTATCTGCTGGAAGCAGAATTGTCTGACGAGCGTTATGCGATCACTAGACGTTTCTTTGAGTCCGTCGTCGCGGAGCTGAGGTCGAACTCGGTGGGTCCTTCGTTCCCGGGCGAAAGTGGCTACGTGAAGGACGGTGAGGATTCTGCCACTCCGGGTATTATCATCGCATTGAGACGTCTGATATCGAGCTATGCTCTCACATTCCTCCGTAAGACGGTCATTCTTATGCATGTGCAGCATGGCGTCGAGTTCCCCAACACCGGCTTCATGGATGTCGGTACCTCGGAGCTGGACCGTCTGACAAAACTCCTTCAACTTCCGACCCTCGACGAGATCTTCGCTTCTTTCTCGCCTGCCAAGGACGGTAACAATCCGTTCGACTCGGTTGTGTCGGGCTGGATCTCCCACTGGAACGCATCTCGCTCGGGCAGCCGGTTTGACGACCACCGACTCTGGCCTAGCCTCTCTCATCCGGCCATCTTCGAGCTCGTGGGTCTGCCTCGGTACTATGATATCCTGATTGAGGAAGCAAACCGGAGGCGTTGCCCGAACTCGAAGAAGGAACTGACCGACCCGAGCATCTGTCTGTTCTGTGGCGACATTTTCTGCTCCCAGGCCGTGTGCTGCAGTGACAAGAGGTTGGGTGGCTGTAACCAGCACGTCAAGAAGTATGTCCTTCCTTCAATCCCTGTCCCTCTTTTAGAAAGGAATTGATTGCTAACATTTTGCGTAACACAGATGCGGCAAGAACGTCGGCCTCTTCATCAACATCCGCAAATGCACCGTCCTCTACCTTCACAACCACAACGGCTCTTGGCACTACGCGCCCTACCTCGACCGCCACGGCGAGGTCGACCCGGGCCTGCGCCGCAACCGCCAGCTCATTCTCAACCAGAAGCGCTACGACAAGCTTCTCCGCGACGTGTGGCTGTCGCACGGCATCCCGGCGACGATCAGCAGGAAGCTGGAAGCGGATATTAATAATGGAGGATGGGAGACGATTTGAATGATAAGCGTTATGGCAAAACACTAGTGTAATGGAGGGCAATGGGAAGGGCGAGAGATTAACAGGGGAAAAAAGGTGAATCCCTAGGGCGCGACGGGGATGCGTGGTTTGGTGCTTGTATCTATTTTTCTTTCCTACCGGCCGGCTTGATATCTCCTTTCCACTGCGCTATGTTTTTGTTTCCTTTTGATGTCTGATATAAATTTGTGATTTTGTTGTGTTCTTTATCACGCGATGACATGACAGTTTTACGTGAGACCAAAATCATTGAGTTTTAAAATTCTTAGATTAGATGACAACGACTTATGCACTGTACTTCTGCGTAACTGCGGGTTTTTTTGAATGACGTATTGGATTTGGATGGCTGTTATCAAGCTGCCGCAAGCACACTGGAGTAGAAGGTCAGGATAATTTAAATCTGAAAAAGAATCCCGATCCGGACATTTCAATGCCTATCAGAAGTAAAAATGGTCAATACAGTGAAAAAAGGGCAAACAAAATATATGAGCAGAACGCAGTGAGATCAGTTAGAAACGCATGTCAAGTTCTCTGATGCTCTGTGTCGACGTTGACGCTGTGCAGCACCGAGGAGCCGTTGGCGGAGCGCAGCCAAGACTAAAAAAGGCATGCCGTCATTCGCTCCTGGGCTTCGCTCCGCCGAGACCGACCGCCACCAAATCCGCCTGGACAAGGAGCTGGGATGCAACGACACGCACCGTGATATCGGAGTCGCGCGATTGTCGGTGCAGAGCTTCTGATGCGCAGTTGATTCTGATAACTAATAACCTGGGCGGTTTCCCTTCTCGCTACTTCCCGCGCCGCGCAACTTACCTAAAACTGTCCGCTGAGCTCCCTCTATCCATCGAAACCGCCGCGCATGCATCCAGGCTGCGGAGCTCTCTCGAGACCATGAACAACGAGCAATTTCGGCGCCTCGTCCTCGAGAATCCCAAGCCTCTGTCGTCCAGCGCGAACGCGGCGACTCCAGCAGCAGCAGCAGGACGCAAGGATGGAGCTCCCGGTGGCGCCACTCCGGGCCCGGTGCTGGGCTCGCGCATGCGGTCCAGTATTCCTATGACGCCGTATGTTGGACCATCCATTTCTTTTTTTTCATTTTACTTTATATTTAGTTCTGAGGGCTTGGTTTTACTGACGTGTCTATCTGTTGAATAACAGGCGTTCAACCAAAGGCGTCGACTTCGCGCGCCAGCTGTTCGAGCAGCGTCGCGAGGCGCAACGACAGCAGCAACAACCGGCAACGAAGAAGTTCAAATCCTACGACCCCAAGGGCACGAAACTCGCGTCCGGATACCAGGACCGTGCGCAGCTGCGCAGGGAGGCCGGAGAATCCGACGCCGGAGACGACGACGATGATATCCAGGACAAGGAGCGGCGCGTCCGAGCGCTCGAGGAGCTGGTCAAGCAGGGCCAGATCGACCAGGCGACGTTCGAGAGGCTGCGGGCGGAGATCGGAGTCGGCGGCGATGTGCGCACCGCGGGTCTTGTCAAGGGGTTGGATTGGGAGTTGCTGAGACGGGTGAAGGCCGGGGAGGACGTGACGAAGCCTGTGGAGAGGCCGTTGCCGAAGGAGGATAGGGATAGAGGGCCTGCTCCGGCTGCGGATGTGGATGAGGAGTTTGATCGTGTGCTGGAGGAGAAGGAGAAGGAGGAAGTGGTGTCTGTGGCTCCGAAGGAGAAGGTCAAGAAGGGCAATCTGGCGCCGGCGCCGGCGGAGGAGGCAGGACCGCAGAAGAAATCGAGGGATGAGATTCTTAGACAGTTGAAGGAGAGCAGGGCCAGAGCTGCTGCTGCGGGTGCTGCGCCGGCACCGGCACCAGAACCACCAGTCTCCACTTTGGGATCGAAGTTCAAGAAGATTGGTGATGCCCGGAATGAGAAGAAGCGGTGGATTGAACAGGATGAGACCGGAAGGCGAAAAGAGGTCCTCATCACCACGGACGCGGATGGAAAGACCAAGAGGAAGGTTAGGTGGCTGGATCCTCCAAAACCTGCGCAAGAGCCGAATGGAGATAAGCCGAATGGCAATAACGACAACGGGTTATTGATGCCTAACAAAGACGTGAAGCCACTGGGGATGGAAGTACCTGCTGAGTTCGCCGCGAAAGCTGCGGCTGCGCAGGAGGAGGACGAGGACGATGATATCTTCGCGGGAGTTGGGACGGACTACAATCCTCTGGCAGATATCGCTGAGGATGATGCCTCCTCCTCTTCAGAGTCAGAGGCAGAAGAAGAAGCAAAGGCCGATAAAGCCGCAGCCGCCGCAATATCCGAAACAGAACCAGCACTCGCCGATGCTGAGAAGAAGAAAGAAACAGCCGCTCCCCAGCCCCCCAAACCGCGCAACTACTTCTCAACTTCCACTACCACTACCACTGAGACTCCAGAGCTCGACCGTTCTAACCCATTCACCAAAGACCCAACTATCATGGAAGCTTTGAAAAGAGCAGCCAAGCTACGGCAAGCCTCGCCTTCGGCTGACCTTGCGGAAGGAGGGGCGGAGGACGGCGAGGATGTGGACCCGGAGGCGCTGCTCCGCAGGAAGAAATTCCTCGAGGAGGCCCGGAGACGGGAGGCTCTGGATAACGCGGACCTCGATCTTGGATTCGGCGAGTCCCGCATCGAGGATGACGAGGACGATGAATACTATGAGGGCCGGAGCGGGCAGAAGAGGAAGCGCGGGCCGAAGAAGAGGAAGGGGAACAAGGATAGTGTTACGGATGTTATGAGGGTTCTGGAGGGACGGCGGAAAGCTGAGGCTGAAGGGAAGGGAAAGGCGTGATATGATAGTTGGATACATACATAGATACAGATACCTGTTACGGATGAGGATCGGGGTGTTCTTATTATTCTTTTTGTTTTCGGGATGGGTGTTCTCGAGGTCACGTTTCCTGATGGATCTTTGGGGGTTGTGTATGATTTATTTGGAATAATATATGGACCTGTTGTCGTCTCTCCGATGCTCTGCTGCTTTGTCAATATTTATCAAATAGTCTTCTCCTACGTCGATAGGGGTGCTATCCCTCCTTTTTTTTTTTCTCTATTTCTCCCCTTCTCTCTATACCTACATACTTGCCCTTTCAGAATTCCTATACCAGACTCTCCGAGCTTCTGGGTCTGTCCTAGGGACATCTTTCAGACCAACGTACAGTACTCTCTCTAAACGCTACTGGCTTGATGGCTCTAGTCTTGATGAGTGCCATTATTAAGCCGTCGTATGCCTTCTCTGTTCGATTGTATCGATTGGTCTCGCCATATCTCTCTTCCAATGCAGGCATTGAACAAGGTGCCAGGCCAGTGGTCTGATATCTCGACATTCGCAACGGGAACACATTGTCCAGCCTGATACTGGAATTGGAATATGTGGTCCCGAATCTTCTTGTTATGGGTGAAAATGACATGCACCTGACTCGAACCGACTTGCGTCTAAATGGTGATTATGACTGTAGTCTCTGATAGACTTGACAGAGGTTTCAGTACCAAGAGGAAAAGAAAGGATACATCATCTGCATGTTCCATTCCCTAAGTCCTTTCAGCTATCGTTATCTACGCAATACCCGTTTAGAGAGAGATGGAGACAGTTACCTTCGCTGCTTCTACAAAAACCTGATGTACCTACAACTTCTTGTCGTACTTACCAAGAGGGGACCAGAGGTGCGACAATTGTGCGAACTATCGAATTCACGGTATAGGTTCTTTATTTCTGCATTTCACATCCACCATCGAGTTTCCTTCCGACACAGATAGCTAGTGTTCTTGCACGTCATGACAATTTGAAATCTCCTCCGATATATTTTATGGAGGAATTTATACTATTGGGTGGTTGCTTTTTTTTCAAAGTGTAACTCGAACCAGGTAGAACAGGAATGATACATAATACTTACAATCACTACCGGAACAATAATATTGACAACAGGTCATTTTGTAGGATTGACATAGTCGTTCTGGCCCATCCGTCAATTCATCAATTCGCCAAGGAATGAACATGGAACGATCCTAGCATTTCCACAGGAGGAATTCCTCTATTTCAAAACCTTCTCAGCGTCGATGAGGTAGGAGATGTCCACTGGTAGCTCTTGCGATACTGTAATAAGAATAATACCGTTTAATTAGAAAAGGGCAATTACACGACATAATGCATGCTGCTGATCTCAACCGCCGGAATTGGAAATATTATTGAGAGAGCATTGTAAAGCACTATCCTCGTTCCCTTTTTTTGTCTGCAGGTCAGTTTGAACTGTTATACATAATAAGCATCCGATTCTCGTTTTAAGGCATCCCGCACGCCGGTACAGTGCACTTATGTGCTTGCTCACTTCCACCCTCGGCATAAACCGCAGTCAGTTAGCCGAGGGCGAACATCCCCTCGCAGCTTGGCGGACAGATCGGATCAACCGACTTGGCGGACCGCAGAATGCGGGGAAAGCTATTGCAACCAATGACGGCTACTTTCGAGGGCAGGCGGAGGGAAGGCTAATAATAATGGAATTGATGTGCAGAGCGAATCCCGTGATAATAGACGCGGCCGCGTCTCCCTGGATGGAGATAATATTTGTTGCGCCTGCGAGGGAAGCGAGGGGAGAACAGTATCCAAGTCTGTTACACCTGGGACATTGTCACACAGCTCGAATCTAGGAATTTCTCATGCTCCCGGCTTGATACATCTTGAACATCCTCCGAATCTGTGTTTTAGGTCGACAAAGAAATTGAACGTGTAGGGCTACAAAAACAATGCATCTAAAGTCCCCGCATCCACCGCTGGATATCCCCAAAACAAGCATCCTCGACTTTATTTACCCACCAGATGCGTCGCCGCCCGACTTTCCACTATGGATCGATGCAAAAGATCCGTCGTTTTTCCTCACTCCAAAGTCAGCGCGCCAGTGGATATGTCGGTTAGGGCAGGGTCTTGAGAGGAAAGGGATCAAGGCTGGAGATGTTTGTCTAGTCTTTACTCCGAATCATATCTTCGTTCCGGTTGCGTATCTGGGGATTGTGAGCATGGGAGCAATATTTTCGGGACTGAATCCAAGTTATACTGTTGACGGTGAGTTTCTCCAAGTAAACTGTATTCTGATATATGCAGACTCCGATCATCTGTTGTAGTGGTTGCTAAGACACGCTCTGAATCGAGACCTGAAGCCTGAAACAGAGGGGATGAACAATCTAACTCATGGAGTTGATAACAGAGGCAGCATTCCAAATATCTAACACTGGCGCCAAATTGATGCTGGTACATCCGACACTCGTTCACACTGCCATCGAAGCGGCGAAGCGAACGGTTCTGTCCACAGATATGCTGTTTCTTTTTGGAGATCAGGAAAGCGAGCCGTTGAACGGGATCCAAGACTGGAGGAGCATGTTATCCTCGCCTGCTGATGCGGATTTGTGGAAATGGAAGAGTCTCAGTCCCGAGCAAGCCGTGAAGCAGGTAGCCACACTTAATTTCTCCTCTGGGTAAGACATATACTCTTTATGTTAATATATATAAGAGATATGACTGACATTATGCTCCCCTGAAGAACAACAGGTCTTCCGAAAGGTGTCTGTATCTCTCACCACAGTCTCATTGCCAATGTCTGTCAGCTGCAGATAGCATATGACCTTTCAAAACCAAAGAGGTGGATCGACATTCTCCCTCTCTACCACGCGTACGGTCAGTGCTTCTACATTCTCATAGCAGCAAAGTATCGCATCCCGGTTTTGATAATGAAGGCCTTCGTGTTCGAGGAATTCCTCAAGACAATCGAGACCCAGCGCATCACGAGTCTACAAGTCGTCCCGCCCATAATGATAATGCTGGATAAGCGCCCAGAGGTCAGCAAATACGATCTCAGCAGCGTAACGGAGATTGTGTGTGGAGCGGCGCCGTTGTCTCGAGAGCTTCAGCAAGCCGTTGCCACAAAGCTAGGGGTACGCGTCACGCAGGCATATGGAGCGACAGAGACTACCTGTGGTCTGATGTGCAGTCCTTGGGGTCTCTTGGAAACACCCATCGGCAGCGTTGGACTGATTGTTCCCAACACTGAGATCAAGCTACTGGATGATGATGGCCGGGACGTTGCCATAGGCGAGAGAGGTGAAATTTATGCGCGCGGACCGCAGATTGCCCTTGGGTACTGGCGGAATGAGAAGAGCACTCTCGAATCATTCGACTCGGAAGGATGGTATAGAACTGGAGATGTGGGGATGGTTGACAAAAAAGGCTTCTTTTGGATCCTGGATCGGAAAAAGGAACTTATCAAAGTTAAAGGTCTTCAAGTCTCTCCAGCTGAGGTTGAGGCTGTGCTCTTGGAGAACCCTGACGTGGCCGACGCTGGTGTCGTAGGGATCAAAATGTAAGCAGAGCTCAACCCCCACTATCCAACGGTATAACTCGCCATTATTGTCTGATCAACCGCTAACACCAGCACCTCCGGTGAAAACAGTGGAAACAACGAATGGCCTCGTGCTTACGTGAAGCTCAAAGATGGGGCAGAAGGACGTGTAGGAAAGGATCAGATATTCGACTGGGTGAAATGGAAACTTTCTCGACATAAGTGGCTGATAGGAGGAGTGGTTTTCGTGGACGAAGTACCTCGACTGGCGAGCGGCAAGCTCGCACGCAAGACGCTTCGCCAGTGGGCCGAGAGGGATGCAAAAACAATAGAGGCAACAGACGGAGTGGCTACTCCCACGTCGAAGTTATAGAACATTTGGCCCTGCTTCTCGCGGTGAAGTGTTTGTATGGAGGCTCTCATTCCTAGACAAATCGTAATCTGTGGAAGATCGTACTAAATTCCCTATTTTCTCAGAGAACAGGTCGAGATCAGCGATATATAGAGCATAAACTAATGACTTATGACCAACCTCGTCAAGTTCGACTTCAGTATTTCATATTGAAACAATATCCCCATTACCAAATCACCGATTTGACTAGTAATTGCCAAATACCTCCAGAAATGTGTATACATGGTGCAGGATACGTTGCGGACAGATAGAGCGAGATGTCCTCGTAGACGCCAATTGAGCTTGTAAAACGCGACGCGGAGTGTAGACAGTGAGACCCTACATGGAGGTTGCAAACAAACATATTGGGGCGAAAACAGACGAAATAATACTCAAGAAAACAAATTAGGAAAGTAGAAAACCAAAAGGCTTGCCTCTGTACTGTCCATTATCCACAGAATTCCTTTCGCCGTATCGGACAAGATGCTCTATATACATATAGCTACTCGTTCCATCCCCTTCCATTACATCCAGAGTTTTCAACTGAGTCGTAGTAGGCGCACTGCCGACGTCTTCTGCTCACTGTAGGTAGATTTCGTAGCCAAAATCTAAGAAGATCGATCTGCATGAAACCAACGGACACACCCATAGACATTTAACATTGGCAAGCAGTAATCCATATGTAGATATCTGATAGCTTTTGCGTATTTGAGCTTCTATGATACTCGCCCGCGTGTTTGGCTTCTATGATCTGCGCGCCAAGTAGCTTGGCTTGCAGCGGAGCGGAAAGCGTCAACGCCAAGCATGTAGAGGTAAATATCTACGAATTATGTATGAAAGCATAGTTTACATCATTCTTCATGATTTCATTCTTCATAATTTTAAAAGGACTAAGAAGAGTATTCTGCATCTGGCAGCCCATTCTGGTCTTGTCTTCACTCTCTAGAGCCACAAGAGCGAGGGGCGGTAATCCCCGACTCGCAAAACACCTCCACGGGAGGACTCCCATTCACCACCTTCACCCACGACGCGAAAAAGCATTCACCAATGCACCTGTAAACAAAGAAATTGACTGGCTCAGACGCATCGAAGAAGGTCTCGCTTGATTTAGCGCGTTTTATGCAGCGTCTAGAAAGGTATAAATATCCCGTCCCTCACTCCCCTTCCCTCTTTTCTCCTTCTTCCTCCTCCATCCCACATTGCTCTCGGTCCTATCGAACTGGATCTGCTTCTTCCTTCAATATTATCCTGCCCTTTTGTCGTATTCCAGTTTATGCCTTCCTTGCTTCCTCCCTCGAGATCATGATGTCGTGGTCCTCGACGTCCTGCTGACGGTGTGTTGGGATGGCATCCTCCTTATAGGTAAGAACCCGAGCATCTTGCGAATCCAGAGCAAAGGGAGGCAGGTTATGAAGGATTGAGCTTGCTTATTCTACCCATTCGTGTATTTTCTTTTTTCTTTTTTTTCTTGTTATCTTCTCTTATCCACCCCCTCCGATCCCCGTCTTGCTGTTTGTCTTTTGGTATACAGTGGGTACATCTCCTGTATGATTCCTTTTTATCTTTCTCTTTTTGAAATCGCAAGTAGACGGTGCACCGTCTCGCTAGGCACCTAACTGCGCAGGCTGTTATGAACACTGTCCTGCACAAGCCTCGAATCATGCTGGGTGATTCCAGACTTTTCGAGCCCGTCGGTCTGCATGCTGGGTAGACCAGATCCAGCGATGGCGCGGTTGCATGACCTAGTCTCTACCCGTACGGATCAAGACTCTCGACTATAACCTGTCAAAGTGCTCCCCCCTTTGGAGTGGTTGAGATGTACGATGACGGTGGAAGACCTTACCAGGGCGAAAGTGCTGACGAGGACGGCGTGCTTCTTGTTTTCTCCTCTAGGTTCTTGATGATATCAATCGTTAGATCCTCCTCGCCGTCGTTGATCTCCGTCCTTCGATCTTGCCTCGATTCCTCGACCTCCTTCGACTGGGTTCTCGGATCGTGTTGGGTCATATTCGGTGTTAGTCCTTATATAGATAGATAATGTTTTTAACAATCCATTATATCTCTTTATACTTGCCTTATACTTGTCCACGATCTCTGTTCGTAAATTTCTCTCGATCTTCTGCAGTAATATGAGCGTTCAGTAGTCGTAGCCTGGGTCTTGACTGGCTTCGCTGAAGCAATTCCGATGATACACGATTACGCCCACTACCACTGCGAGCAGGAGCATTTACCATCTGGAATTTGAGACCACCCTTCAATGTTTGTGAAGGCATGTAACTAGCCTTGCACGTTCGTGTGCTTCCTATATGTAACCGAAGCTGAGGAGCGCAAGAGCGGACACTGGAACCTTCGTTGCCGTTATTGTCTGTACAGGCCACACAGACAGGACCGGAATCCCATCCCAGGATTTGTTTCTCGATAGAGGCTGACTTCTCACATTTTTCTCTCTTTCCTTTCCTAAAAAAAGAAAAAAAAAGCACCTGGAAGATTGTCATCCCGTTCTCATATAGCGCCGTTGCACATGCATATATTCCGAACGAAGGCAGGGACGAACAGAACTGCGGAGATACCGGGTGTCATAATACGAAATAGCATCCATACACAAAAGCGGGTCATATTGAGGATAATAATAATGACTATTTCTCGCAGACGCTGTGCCGTGCGGCGTTCGGGCATCAGTTCTCACGTGCTTGCCTGCATTGGTACAGCCGTCCAGGTATCACAGCCAAGGGAACCTGAACAAGAACCGCAACATCAAACGACATACAGCAATCGTGGAATGCATGCCATACGGTATGGACTGGATTCGAGTTGATTAGCCTCGTTTCTCGTAGGATCGGAGTCGTCGCCTAAAAGACGACTCCGATAACATTGTCTACGTTCGGAGGTCATCGACAGCGTTCTAGGACAGGTAACGGGTATCTGCTGCGGAATCTGCTATTGTTTGAGAGAGCCTGTTCGAGAGCAAGTCAATGCCCTTCTTATATTTGTGCTGTGACTGAGCTGATAGCTGTTTGAATACGCTCTTGGACCATTCACAGTGTGTTAGAATCCTGATTACTCGAGGCGATATCACAGCGCAGTCTGGGCATAAGACGTCGGCCAACAAGATGGATTGGAACGGATACGCGAGCCATATCCCTTTCACCGGCAGCAGGGAGATCCTATTGAAAACCATTTTTTTTGATTGAACGCCCGTGATAATATTGGCTGGAATCATTTGGGAAAGCCGGATAGGAACTCCTTGGCAGTTCCTTCCACCATGTCGACACGACTCTTTTCTTCCGATAGGAATCGACCGTGTTTCGGCGGCTACAGAAGAAAAAAAAGACGTTGATGATGCGAAAAAATAGACCCTGGATACTCAACGCCCGGGAACAGCGACACTACATGGCTTTTCAGGGCGAGACCGCGAAGACAAGCGAGGGTATTGCAGAGGCTACACACAGATACAGAATGCCGTCCCGCAGCGTCCGCGTGTGCTCCGACGTCAGCACAGCAACGCCGGGATCGAGATACAGGTTAGCCACATGGCTGGGCAGGACACCAGCATATCTCTACAGCATATGTTCCCCGGAGTTGGCCCGTCTTGGCCGGCATCTACTGTAGGGTACTCTCACCTGTACGGCGTCTGAAGTCGAGAGAGGCGGCACCGGCGCGGCGCTAAGATCGGGCTGCTGAAGGACAAGCTTTGCCTGGACCCGATGATCGACGCTTGGTGCGCCGATCAGCTGACTCGCAGGTTCGCCCAGTCGGCTTGGCACCACGTGACAACGCCCCGCGTGGTTGGTCAGGCCGAGTACATCTCGTCTGGCATCGGGTTATGGGAACTGAAGGACAATCCTCCGCACGTACGGAGCGGATGGTGGACGGCGAATGATACGCGTCAGGCAGTCCACCGCCTGGGCCTGGATCTCTTATCGACCGGCGAGCGTCTGCCGGGGAGCGGGCCTGCCGAGAGAGTCGAGATTCGAGAACGCGGCGAACGCCACAACAGCTGGGCGGTACCAAGGCTTTGTCCGCAGGAACACCCACAACGACAGGGCATGATTGCTGACGGACCTTGACAAGTGGGTAGGGCTGAAGCACAGTGTGGATTTCTTTTTTCACATGGGGCGGAGCCTCCCCGGTTTTCTTTGCCGTGAGCGGTGCCGTCTCCGTATCCTCGTGGCCATCTTCTCCCCGATCCGAGGTTGGCATTTCCCTTGCAGGATCTCGATACGCCAGCCAAGAAAGGAAGAACCCAAATGACCTGCTCTGACATGCAGAGCGCCGTGTGCCAAGCAAGACGACCAGGGGCAGGGACATCTCGTCGTGAGAGGTTTTGCAGCCAGGCATGCTTGGCATGATCGCACCTTTTCCTCACGCTGAACCTTGCTTGACGGGGGAACGGGACAAAGGGGAATGCCCAGCATCGCCCAGACCCCGAGTCTTGCCGGCGAATATCCTCTCCAGAGATCCCTCAGAGTTCGAGACTCCTGCCCAGAGCCTCACCCGCGCTCACGCCCTCTCGTCGTCTCCACCCGTTCCTGGCATCTCGAACTAATCAGGTGTCTGCTGGCTCCGAGTTAGGTGCAGAGTCGCCAATCGGGTGTTTAATCCCCCCTCCCGGGCCTCCCCACAGGTCCACGTGGGCGGTACGCTGTATCATCTCTTCCCATTCTCCGGACAGCAAGTGAGATATCAGCTGCTGCTGCTGCCGTGGGAAAATGTGGACATACGTAGCCTTCCAGATGTGGATGAAACGCGCCTTCCCACGGTTCCATCCCGAATCCTTCGGACTCGGCTTCCCGCGGGATGTGTCAAGTGTCGATCGGAATACGCCCTGGAGTAGCATATAAAGGGTGGCCTTTCACCTCCCTGTGTCCTGTTGGTCTGCTTTCACCCTTTAATTTGTTTCTCCCTTCTGAGTTGAGTCTTTTTTGTCGGTCCTTATTTGCCTACGTGCAAGAGATCTTGTGCGGGGTTCCTGTGCAGAGCACAGCTATCACTCCTTTTCACTCACAAAGCCACTCCTTTGAGACTGGAGAGACTTGAGTCGGTCTATCTTGTCTTCCTTCCTTTGTCGCTGTACTCCCAGATTGATTCTGGTCGAGGTTCAGTTCGATCATTGAAGACAACCTTCCTCCAGAGACAAAGCGGACATACTTCAACCCCCAACCAAACGATCTTCTCGGCAACATGATGTCTATCATCAACCTCTTTGTCACTCTCCTCGTGGCTGGGACTGCCTTCGCTGCCCCACACAGGGGGCATGCTGGGTTCCACAGGAAGCGCTCTTCTTCTGGCAAGAAGGGTGCCGCCTACAACGACATCAGCCTGGTTTCGATCGTAGCCGGAAACGGCGGTGTGACTTGGGCATACAACTGGGACATGAGACCCGGAGGCTCCCTCCCTCCCAACGTCGAGTACGTTCCGATGCTGTGGGGAGCCAAGAGTACCTCTGGCTGGTCTTCTGCAGTCGATTCTGCTCTTTCGTCTGGCAGCCAATACCTTCTCGGCTTTAACGAGCCCGACCACCCTGAGCAGGCAAACATGTCTCCTGAGGATGCTGCTTCTGCCTACAAGCAGTACATGACACCCTACGCCGACAGAGCTAAGCTTGTTTCGCCTGCGATTACGAACAGCAACAACCCCGGCCAGGGCCTCGACTGGATGAGGACTTTCTTGCAGGCTTGCACTGATTGCCAGCAGTCAGTCATGGCCATCCACTGGTACGGCGGAGCTGATGGCGCCGACGACTTCAAGCAGCATGTCACGCAGTGCATCGACCTTGCCAACCAGAACGGCATGAACGAGGTCTGGATCACCGAATTCGCCGCTACCGGAGACGCCAACTCCCAGGTTCAGTTCCTGCAAGACGTCATCCCATGGCTCGAGTCGCAGCAAGGTGTCGGACGCTACGCCTACTTCATGGTTTCCCAAGGATCGCTCGTCAGCGGCAATTCCTTGAGCTCTATTGGCCAGGCTTACCTTTCGCCATAAAAAGATGGCCACCACGGTTTCGATCTGAATTTTGATGCTTGTCCTTTCACGATTCCCTTTCATGTTGGTGAAGCAGCGGCGCCATCTTGCGTTGATGCAAGAGGCTCACCATTTCTGTTTCTTTCTTTGGAAATACTCTTTGACGTCTCTTTTCCTTCACCCCTGTACAATCTTCATGCACATATGGCTACCAACCATGGTTCACAAGATACCTTCTCTGAACACAACGGCGGGCTTTTCATCTCGCCAGCTGTACTGTACTCTGGAGGATTGGAACTTTGGGAGAGCCAATATGAGGTTTTCACGACAGCTACGACAGAATAGAATGCAAATATGAGCGGCATTTTCTGAGCCTGAAACCTGAAATTCTTACTGAGTGCAGCTGTCATTAATTATCACCTTAGCTGATGCGTAGACATTTTTAAAAAGTAGCTGAAATATTAGTAGGCATCCGGTTCAAAGGTCCTTCCTTCCTGGGAGTTTACCTCGACGAGTCGCTACTTACAGTAGCGCGGTGTATCCCAGCAGGAGATGTACAGGAATCAAATAGTAGATCACTTATTCTCATGTTCCATGCTGCTGCGCATGTATTTCTTTGTATTGAGAGAGTAGACCCCTGGTCTAAAAGTTCCTCTAGCCTAGATAGACATGGAAAGCACTACCCACTCGAGGTTCTACAAGCACCCACCTTTGCATGTACTGTACATGTATGGTACAGTATTTGAACTGGTAAAGAGCCGAGTTTTTATCCTATATTTCAGAAAATAGCACACAAGACAACCAGCTGTTAAGGACCAATCCAGACCGCTAAAGCTATTAAGCAGTACTGGTCATTTTTTGTTCCATCTGCTGCCTACCTGCTTACTTAACCTACCTAGATATGTTAGATATGTACAGTTCATGCTAGATAAAAGATATCCATGCCAACAGTACCAAGTAGATAGATAGATACCGATCTATACATAATGTGTGCATGTGCATGCATGTGTGTGTGTGTGTGTGTCCGTGTGTGTGCAGACTGAAGCGGTCTTACTTAGACCACCGCCACCCGCATAAGCATACTGTACATAGGTCTTCTGGTCCGCTGCAGGGTTTCATATGCCTGAATCCCAAATCCAATTGTCTTGTTTGTTCAGCTCCGTTATAAAGGGATGTACAGGACTGATTTCCTTTGTTAGGACTGTTCCAGGTTTGTTAAGTTTATCTTCAGAGCACGTGAGTATTCTAAATGTAAAAGCTTGAGTTTGCTTACTACGCATCGCATGCATGCAGGGGGGTCGTCTAGGCCTATTTCCTCTTCCCCAAATCCCATACTTCGTATAATCCGATCATCGTTCGATCGCTTAGGCGATCCCAAACCCCGACTGTGGCAGCGAAGTTGAGCTTCTACGCTAAATGTGACAGCCCCCCCCC
>JGI26051J44788_1000092_pt1 | contig 51770 bp, 47 predicted proteins | sample HigsolmetaGSP13D_FD_44788 | JGI IMG/M metagenome (IMG submission 44788) | reverse complement strand
GGACTTTCCATCAGGTTGAGCTTGAACAACCCGACCCTACCGGAAAAACACTGGTGACCGACGCTATCCTGCTACACCACGCCCAGGGACATCATCCTACCCACCCGGATCGTTCTTCCCGACACCGAAGATGCCCGCCAAGTGCCGCGCCTTCACGCACGTTCTCGGTCCTGGTCGATGGCGCTTCGCGCACGGCGTTTGCCGAGCAGCGACATCTTCTCCCCCCATTACTCCCTGTAACGCCGTTTGCAGGGCAATCGATTTAGAATTCTGGGAAAGCGATTCGGGTTGCTCTGAGGAAACAAGGTGAAAATGCGTTCCTGGTCCCACCATCGCCTGAGTCTTGTCGTGCGTGAGCACGTCGGCGGACCTTCAGCCGGCGGATGTTGGTCACTCCGCGGTCTGCCTGTCACGTATTGAGGCGGACTGGGCCTCCCCCAGGAGCATCGCAAGTTCCCGGACGCCGTCCGGAGCATTCCTGACGACTGGTGCCCGATAATTTTGAAAGATCTGCAGCGAAGGCTCGTTCCACGAGGCGCTTTCGGGCAACGATCTTCAGGGCCTCTTCAGGGCAGCCATGTATACTGCCAAGAGCCAGGATGACCTCGATAAGGTCAGCCAGCTCCTCGCATCTGGATGCATCGTCGGACGCCGCGTGATACTCCGCCAGTTCCTCGGCGAGCTTTCCCTAAAGAGCAGAAAGCAGTTCAGCGCCTGCGAGCCTCGGGATCCGGGGATTGCTGCCCTCCGAACGGAGGATCTCTGGTATCCTGTCCCGCACCAGCTTTCCGGAGGTCATGACTGCACCGAAGCCTGCTTGAAGATGTTTCGCTTGTGCCAAGTGAGGTACTTTTCGGCCGGGAAATCGGTGTCCCGCCGGGGCAGCGCAATCGGCTTGCCATGCAGGCTGTCCTGCAGTCGGCGGCCCCATTCCCCAACGACATGGTCCGAAACGAGGATCTCGTATTTCGGATCGACTGTCAGGACGCCAAGATCGAAAAGCTTGTGGTGAAGTGAGCAGAGCGCGAGGCCGTTGGGAACTTCGTCCGGACCGCCAGCGGAGTGCATCTTAATGTGGGCGGCGTCGAGCGCGACCGGAGCGCCGTTCAATCTGAGATCATATCGGCAGATCGCGCACTGTTCGTAATAGGCGGAAAGCACGGCCACCCGAAACCTTGGATCACGCTTCCGCCGCAGGACAGCCTCGAACTCGTCCTGACCAAGATGAAGGCCGACTCTTTCGAGGATGTCCGCATGAAGGCTGGGCGGGAAGTTGCGATCGAGCAGATTGATCGCGAGGAGATCGATCAGTTTCGGATTCTCTCGAAAGGCCTGCAGCACATCCTCGGAGAAGCCTGCCTTGAGGTTGCGTTCCCGCGCCTCGGAAATGAGAAGGTCTCCCGAGGGTGTCTTTGTGTGATCCTCGATCCACCAGAACCTGCCCCTGTCGTTGGCAAGTCTCACGAAGGGATGCGCAACGGTTGGCGTTTTTTGGAAGGAGCCATAGGTACGCAGCAGCGGGTCGACCACCTTCTCGGCCTCGTTGAAGGTGATGCGCTCGGCGCCCTCATTCTTGAGTTGTGCCAACGCATAGAGAAGGAGCAGCGGCTTGTGCGGTGCCGCCTGGCCGCCACGCGAAAATCTGCGAATTGAATCAAATCGATCGAGAACGTCCTCTGACATGCCCGCCAACAGCCAGTCTTTGTTGCGCTGTTACACTGTAGCAGAAGACAAGGCAGGACAAAAAAAGCACTCAGTATAGAGCTCCGCTGGGCAGACGTGTCGGCCTCGGCATGCAGAGGGCGCGTTTGAACTCATCGGCGATCTCCGGCACTTCTGCTGTTCTTATCGGGTGCATCCTCCCAGCGCTTGCCGCTCTCCGCTTCACAGATCAGGCTCAGTTGCTCTTTCTCCATCCCCCTCACTTGCCACCAGTCGATCCCCTTCCGGGCCTCCACACACCGGCATAGCCTTCCCTGACTAGCACCTCGCCAGCGGTCTTGCCATTGGGTAGGCTCACCCACACAAGAGCGCGCCCGTAGCACCTTCACGCCTGACTCCTCGATGCGCACGTTCAGGCTGAGGAGTTTTTGAAGGCGCCTCTTGGCCTGCGTGCCAAGGAACTCCTCCCCCTTGCACTTGGCTTTTCCAATCTCGGGCGCATCAACGCCTGAAACGCTCGGCGAGCCAGGCCTCCAGCAAGCGCATGTTCCGTCCATTGCACTTGATCGTGTCGCCATCAACGGCCGAGAGGGACAGGCAAGTGATGATGGACGCGGCAGCGAGAGTGAGCATCAAAGCGCAATCCTATCCAAGCGGTTTGTTGAGCTTCGAGGACCAATCGAGGCGGCGCTGCCTTTGTCATTCGCCTGGTGAGCCAGCATTTGCAGGAGAATGCCCACCGCATGGGCCATCGTGCAATCGGCGCAATTGGTCATTGTCCCAGCAACTTCCGCTTGTAGTAGTCGGACCAGTTTGCCGGCGTCAGCCAGGGTTTCAGCACCGTCAGTTCGCCTCGGTCCGCCCGCTCCCTGGCGCTTAACAACAGACGGCCCATCTCGTCGATCTCGGGAGAAGAGATTTGGACAAGCTCCGAGAGATCGCGAGTGGTCAGGCGCCGCTTCCGGCCATATCGCGTCGCCACGTCCTTGCCGCCGGAATGGCCCATCACTTTGCGCCGGGTTGCATCCTTGATCTCTGTCTCATCGATCAACTGAGCGAACCAGTGTCGGGACGAGTAGAGCGCCACGTCGAAGCGATCGAGCCCGATCTTTCTCCTGAGATACTGGAAGCTCTTCGTCAGCGGCTGCCCCCATCGCATCTCGCCTCCCGGCTTCGGATAGGGTTCCCATTCAGGAAACAGCACCGGGCAGCCGATCGATCGCAGATCCTCGATCCGTTCCAGCAGCCCAAGATCCAGGATGAGGGGATGCAGCGGAATTGTCCGCTGCGACGCCGGGGTCTTGAACCGCTTCACCTCCTTGCGCGCAACGCGTCCCTTCTTCGGATCGAAGGCACGCAGCTGGAGGTAGTAGATCCCGTGCTCCTCCTCGATGTCATCGAGCTCGATCTGTCCGAGCTCTCCGGGCCGTACGCCCGTGAGGAACGACATGACGTATCCCCAATAGAGGTGGTTCTGGACGAGACACCTTCCCTCGACCCAGATCCGCTCGGCACTGAGGCAGCCGGTGAAGAGGGGCAGCGAGAAAATTCTGCTCACCTCGTCCGTGGAAAACGCATCCCGCTCCAGGGAAACGAGGTTCTCATCGCTGACCCTCGAGAACCGGGGCATCTCGCGCAGGTAGAGCTTCTTCTGGATCAGCCATCCGAAGAAGCGGGACAGGGCATTGTGATAGCCATTCTTCAGCCGTGCTTCCGTGAGGCGCTTCAGACCGTCCCAACCGTGCTTCTGCGCGTAGTCGTAGCGCGCTGCGAGACTACCGACGTGTTCGCGCGGGATGTTCTTGCGATCGGGGATGTCAGGCAGCATCGCGTCAATTCGCGCGGCCGCTTCCTCGTCGAATTCGGAAAGCAGAGGGTCGTCCATCTTGTCGATGATGAACTGAACGACAAGCTTCACGACCGACCGGGCGTCCGCGTTTCCATTGGCCTTCTCGTCGGCCTCGACGTAGGCAGCAAGGGCGTCGGAGAACCGGAGCGGGGCTTGCGGGTGAACAGGATCTGACGTCTTGTCGGCATTCACCAGTTCCCCTCGTGGCATCTGGACCACGCCTGGCGCCCCACCTGTTGGACCAGGAGCTTCGAGGGCTGGTCCGGAGACGGTTGGAGAGAATGAGGCGACGTTGCCCGTCGCGTGAATGTGCGCCGCCGAAGGATATCCCGGAACCGGCCGCCCCTGCTGCGGAAGTACGCCGAGTTCGATGGCAGCGAGCACGTCCGCCCGGCCGCGTTCGTATTCCCGGATCCTTTCTGCGCGCCTGAGCCCCTCCTCCGCTTCCACGTTCTGGAGCACGAAGCGTTCGAACAGTTCCCGGAACCCCGGTGCCACCATGTCCGGATCGTGTCCCGCCGCCTTGGCGCGCCGGATCAGGTTCTTGAGCATCTCTTCGTAGATCCGGCGGGCGCCCAGACGCTCCTCGCTCAACGGGAGGGCGTCGGCCACGTATTCACGAAGCTGGCGGATGTTCATCCTGAACAAGCCAGCATAACCTGCGTCATCGATTTCGTTCATCCGGTGAACCCAAACCAGGCATTCGGCGAGCCGCAGCCGCGCCTGACGATAGTCGCTGGTTCTTAAAGACACCCTGAACAGGGAAACGCCAGCCAGCTTGGCCAGCGGCCGGGCAAGTCGAATCTGCAGGTAATAGCGTCCCTCGCGCCGGGACATGTAGGACGGCAGCGCCATGGCATCTCCGCATACATCTGCGTGAGATGTCTCACAGTCGCCCGAACCTCCGTTCGGCACTAACTGCCTGATTTTTATGGATTTTCAAGCGATGGTAGCGGAGGAGGGACTCGAACCCCCGACACGCGGATTATGATTCCGCTGCTCTAACCAGCTGAGCTACTCCGCCCCGTTCGGGCATGCGGCGCTTGGCACCGTGCGGCGCGATATAATGAGGTGGTGCGGCGGCTGTCAAGGAAGCGCGCGTGCTTTCCACGCATTGTACGGCGGCCGCCGATAGGGGCCGTCCTGCCCTGGGGTAAGGCGCTGATCGCGCCCCCCTGCGCCGGTCAAGCAAACCTGCGCAGGCGCATCACCTTGAAGAAGCCGGCGGGGAAGACGGGCTCGAGGGAGACGACTTCCGCCACGCCGCGCGAGCGGGCCCAGCGGGCAATGCGCTCAGCCTTGAAGGCGGCGCTCCAGCCGACCTTGGTGGCAAGCGGCGCGATCGCCTCCTCGAGGCCGGCGAGCGGACCGGAGGCTGCGCCGAAATGGTTGGCGAGGATGATCTCGCCGCCCGGCCGCAGCACGCGGGCGAACTCATCGAGCGCCGCCTCAGGGTCGGGCACCAGTGTGATGACGAACTGCGAGACGACGGCGTCGAAGGCCCCGTCCGGGAAGCCGAGGCGGCAGGCGTCCATCACAGCCAGCGCCTCCACCTGGCCGAGGCCGAGGCGTTCCACCTTCCTGCGCGCGCGGCGCAGCATGTGCTCCGACAGGTCGACGCCCGTCACCCGCGCATTCTTCGGATAATCGTCAAGCGACAGGCCGGTGCCCACGCCCACCTCGAGGATGCGCGTGCCGCAGGCGAGCGCCGCCGACACTGCCCGCTGCCGGGCCGGCGCCGTCAGCTTGTCGTAGATCAGGTCGTAGACCGGTGCCCACCGCGCGTAGGCCTTGCGCATCGAGGCCGTATCGGGCCCCTTGATGTCGGCCGCTGCCATCGCCCCCCTCGTCGATAAGTCCCCGTCAGGCTGCTGCCCCTGCCAGCGCGTCACGCGCCTCGGCCGGGCGCGTGGCGCGGATGGTGCCGCCGCCCAGCACCTGCGCCCGTCCCTCCACACTGTCGTAGATGACACAGGCCTGACCGGGTGCGACACCCTCTTCGGCACTGGCGAGCACGATCTCCACACCTTCAGTGTCGTGGCGCAGGAAGGCCGGGCAAGGCGGGCGGGTGGAGCGCACCCGCACGGCCACCTCGAGCCCCTCCGGCGGCAGCTCATCCAGCGCCGTGGCGCCGAGCCAGTTGACATCGCGCAGCCGGATGCTGGCGGTGCCGAGCATCTCGCGCGGGCCGACGATGACCCGGCTGTTCTCCGCATCGAGCTTGAGAACGAACAGCGGCTCGCCTACCGACAGGCCGAGGCCACGCCGCTGGCCGACGGTGTAGTGGATGATGCCCTCGTGCCGGCCGAGCACGCGGCCGTCCACATGCACGATCTCACCCGGCTTCACAGCGCCCGGCTTCAGCCGCTCGATGATCTCCGTGTAGCGGCCGTTGGGCACAAAGCAGATGTCCTGGCTGTCGGCCTTGTCGGCCACGGCGAGGCCGAACTCGTGGGCAAGCGCCCGCGTCTGGCTCTTCGTCATGTCGCCGAGCGGAAAGCGCAGGAACTCGAGCTGCTCGGCCGTCGTGGCGTAGAGAAAATAGCTCTGGTCGCGGTCCGGATCGGCGGCGCGGAAGAGCCCGCGGCGGCCACTGGGGAGCGGGCGGCTGGCAACATAGTGCCCGGTTGCCAGCACGTCAGCGCCGAGGTCGCGCGCCGTCTCGAGCAGGTCAGCGAACTTCACCGTGCGGTTGCATTCAACGCAGGGAATGGGCGTCTCGCCGGCCAGGTAGCTCTCGGCGAAGCGCTCGATCACCGCGTCGCGGAAGCGCGACTCGTAGTCGAGGACATAGTGGGGAATGCCAAGGCGCTCTGCCACGCGGCGCGCGTCGTGAATGTCCTGGCCGGCGCAGCACGCCCCCCGACGGTGGACGGCCGCGCCATGGTCGTAGAGCTGCAGGGTGATGCCGATGACATCATAGCCCTCCCGCTTCAGCATGGCGGCGACGACGGAGGAATCGACCCCGCCCGACATGGCGACGACCACGCGCGTCTCGGCGGGCGGCTTGGCGAGATCAAGGCTGTTGAGCATGGCTCGTCCTCTCCTCCCCGCCGCAAGGCGGAGGTGCAGCTGGCTGGCGCATTCATATAATGCCCGGCAAGCGCAGTAAAACCCGGTGTTACCCTTAGGTGCGCCGTGTGTCCGCTTTGCGGCGGGCACACTTTTTCCGGTTGCATAAAGCGGCAATTTCTGCCGCCTGCGCAAGGGTGTGGCCGTGTCACGGGCCGGCAGAGCCCCCGCTTTGCTTTAGGCAAATCTTAAATCAAGCCGGCCTAAGCTCCCCCTCGACGTTGGTCAGTCGAGTTAGTGTGAGCGTATCATGACCGANCCCCAACGCCCGAGGGTGAAATACGTCATCGGGCCCGACGGCAGTCCCCTGACGATTGCCGACCTGCCGCCGTCTTCCACCAAGCGCTGGGTCATCCGGCGCAAGGCGGAAGTCGTCGCCGCCGTGCGCGGTGGCCTGCTGAGCCTCGACGAGGCCTGCCAGCGCTACACGCTGACGGTGGAGGAGTTCCTGAGCTGGCAGCAGTCGATCGACCAGCACGGCCTCGCCGGTCTGCGGACGACGCGCATCCAGCACTACAGGCAGTAAGGCGCCGCAGGTCCCCCGNGCGTAACCTCGGAACGCAAAGGAAACGCCGGCCGGCAGGCCGGCGTTTCCATTTCCGGACAGCAGTTCCTGCGAGGGGCCGGCAGGAAGTGTTTTCGCCAGCATGCGACAATTGTCACTAGTCATTTAACCGCCCGCTAACCATGAGCGCGAAAACATCCGCGCGCACACCAGCGGGCCTGGGGCTCGCGCAACACGCACGGAGAAGGCGCAATGGGAGCAAGGCCCCCGCGGCAGGCACGGTCGCATCGGCAGGCATGGATCCGGTCACGCAGCACCACGAGCCTTCCCCTGTCGGCATTCTGCGACGGTGCCCTGCGATGAGCGACGCAACGCCCCGAAGCTTCTCTCCAGCCCTGCGCGCTGCCGAGGCACTCGTCGGCCAGCCCATGGCTGTCGTCGAGCGGGAGCTGATCCTCGCCACGCTCGCCCACTGCGGCGGCAACCGCACCCACGCTGCGCGCATGCTGGGCATCTCCATCCGCACACTGCGCAACAAGCTTGCCGACTATGCCGCCGCCGGCTTCGCCGTTCCCGAGGCAGGCAGCGGCGTTGCACGCCGCACGTCGGCCTGAACGCGCCTTTTCAGCGCTTGCGCAGCCATAGGCTTGTCTCAAAGGCTCCGTCGACGAGCGGCAGGGCGCCGGCCGCGCTCGCCGCCACAGCCTCGCCGAGCCGCGTCGCGGCATAGTGGCTCGCGAAGACGATGTCGTAACCGCCGCCCTGCAGCAGGGCACCGACGAGCAGCTGCTCGTTGTAGCCCCGCCAGGCCCAGGCCTGCGGATAGGCGTCAGGCAGGAAGACGTCATGCACGTGCACCAGCACCCCGGCGGGCAGCCGCGGCAGGATGTCGAGGAAGAGGCGGTCGACATCATTGCCCGGCATGGCGACGTGACTCGAGTCGACGAACAGGATGTCTCCCTCCGCCAGCTGCGGGAGGGCGTCATCGGCAACCTCCTCCACCACCGCGGGCAGGTGGGTGACGGGAAGGGAGGCGATGTCGGCGCGCGGCGCCGGATCGATGCAGAGGATCCTGGTTGCGAGGCCGCCGTCCGCGACCGCCCGGGCCATGAAGCGCGTGGAATGGCCGGAACCGATCTCGACAATGCGCGCCGGCTTCTCCCGTCGCACGAGGGCATAGGCGGCCGCCGCATCGAGCCGGGGGAACCACATCTGCCGCCAGCGCAGGCCCGTCCCCCCGGCCGGGATGGCCGCAAGCTCCGCCTGTACCGCGTCGATGGCGGCGAGTGTCGCCTCCATGGCCGGCGCGGCGGCGACAAAGATCGGCTCGAACGCGGGATAGGGCACGGAGCGTGCCGCACCTGCATGCCGGTGGGGAATGAAATAGCCGCGACGCGCAAGGCCGGTGACGGTGCCGAGACCGAAGGCGAGCCGGCGCAGGCGCTTGCGCAGGCCCGGCATCAGGGGGCGCCGTCTCCGGGCCGTGATGCGCCCGCCTTGCCGGCGCCGACCTTCGCCGTGACACGCTCCTGAAGGGCGCGGGCGATGCGCGAGCGCTCGAACAGCACCACGACGACGATGGAGAAGGCGAGCGGCACCAGCAGGTAGAACAGGCGGAAGATGAGCAGCGCTGCAAGCACGTCCGCCTGGTCCATGTCCGGCATCGCCTTGAGGAAGACGAACTCGAGCACGCCTAGGCCGCCCGGCGCATGCGAGATGAGCGCGGCCGAGAAGGAGGCGAGAAAGACGCCGAGAACCACGAAATAGCCGGGGTTGCCGGCCTCCGGCAGGGCGAAATAGATGATGCCGGCCGCGCCGAGCAGCTCAAGCGGCGCCGCGAAGAGCTGGCGCACCGTGATGTTGAGCCGCGGGTAGTAGATGGCGAAGTTGCCGATCTTCAGCGGCTTGAACTCCAGCCACGAGCCGAGCACATAGAGCGCCACGAAGAGGAGCATGCCCACGCCCGCGAGCCGCGAGAGCCAGATGGGAGCATCCTCAACAAGCCGGTTGACGATCTCCGGCTCGCCGACGAGCACGAGGCCGCCCAGAAGGATGCTGCCCAGTGCGAAGGTGAAGGAGCACAGCGCAATGAGCACGCCCACCTCGGCGAGGCTCAGCCCCATCGTGCCATAGGCCCTGAGGCGCACCATGGCGCCCGACAGCACCGAGGCGCCGATGTTGTGGGACAGCGCGTAGGTGGTGAAGGAAACGAGCGAGATGACGACCCAGGAGAGCTTCTTGCCCAGATGCAGGAGCGCGATGCGGTCGTACCAGGCAAGCGCGCCATAGGCGACGATGGTGGACAGGCCGGCGAGGATCCAGTGCTTCAGCGGAATCGCAAGGATGCTGTCGAATACCTCGCTCGCGGAAATGTCCTTCAGCTCCCGATAGAGGAGCCAGACCGAAAAGACGACCGCGGCAAGGCCGATGACCGGCCAGACGTACTCGAGCTTCTTCTTCATCGATCCTTGGGCTTCGCCCCCGATGCGGAATGCGACTGCCGCGCGTTCCCCCGACGCACGGTCCGATGCATCCTTCGCCGATCCCTCCGGCATCTGTGCCCGACCGGGCGCGCGCCCGCAAGGCTTTCTTGACGCCGCCGGGCCTTCTCGTGCAAGGGCAGCGAAAGGCTCGCGCCGCCGGCCGGGGCTGCGGCGCGGAACCGATCTGGACGGAGAAGCCGGCCATGCTGCGCGATGGCTACACTGACATTCCCGCCGGCAAGCTCGCCACGGTGGTCACCTACCTCGAGATGACCGAGCCGCCGGCGACCACAGGGACGGACAGCGGCGATTTGTCCCTCCTCCGGCTCGGTGCGGGCGACGTCGACCGCTATCTGCGTCTGTTCAAGACGGTCGGCGGGCCGTGGCTGTGGTTCAGCCGGCTCGCGGTGCCGCCCGCGGAGACGGAACGTATCCTGGCCGACCCGGCCGTCGAGGCCTATGCCGTCGTCCTCGCGGGCGAGGAGGCCGGCCTCATGGAACTCGACTTCCGTGGAGGGGACGAGGCCGAGCTCGTCTACTGCGGACTCATCCCGTCAGCCGTCGGCCAGGGCGCGGGGCGCAGGCTGATGCAGCTGGCACTCGCCCGGGCATGGTCGCGGCCGATCCGCCGGCTGACTGTGCATACGTGCCACTTCGACCACCCGAGCGCCCTGCCCTTCTATATCCGGATGGGCTTTCGCCCCTACAAGCGGGCCATCGAGGTCATGGACGATCCGCGCCTCGTCGGGCTGCTGCCACGCGACGCCGCGCCACACGTTCCCCTGATCGTGCCGGCCTGACGGCCGCCACGTCAGGCGTGGGCAACAGCCTCGCGGGTCGACTCGCGCACTGCCTCGCGGTCATCCAGGAGCTCGACCTTGCGCAGTTCCTCGATGGCCTCATCGAGCTCGGCCCGGGCGTCCTCAAGCTGGGCGCGCAGCTCCTCGGCCGAGCGCAGCAGGTTGTCCCGCCGCTGCGAGGCAGCCTTGGCATAGGTCGGGTAGGCGAAATGGTTGGGATCGCTGATGCCGGCCCGCGCCTCCTCGGCTGCGACCTCGCGCGCGAGCTCGTCTGCCATGCGGACGAACTCGGCCGTCATGGCCTGGATCTGCTGGACCCTGCGGCGCTTCTCCTCCACGTGAAAGCGCTTCAGGCGAATAAGCGTGTTCCGCGACTTCATCGCTTGTTCTACTCCTCGACAAGCCGCCAAAGACGGGCGCGGCCGCCCAAAGGGGCCGCTGACCTGCCGAACATCGCCGATGGAGGTTAGCTCTTCCTTACCCACGGGCGCCTGCTGCCGCAGCTGCAGCGATGGCACCGCCATTGCGGCATTCATGCCACAGCCCGCCGGCAACCGCTGCCCGCCACGTACGGGCGCGCGGAAAAACAGAAAGAGAGGTTATCCACGATCGGGGCGGCGGAAGCCGTCAACCTTTCGTTTACCGCGGTCGTTAAGACTGAAGCTACGTCTGCTCCGCGGCCGGCGGCCCTGTCCGTCATGCTGGGCGAACGAGTCACATGAGTCACTTGCGCCAATTTTCTCATGCGTTACGTTAACCGCGGAAAGACTGGAAACCGACTGCGATTCAATCTTTTACGCCGACTTTCACATGTTTCGGCGAGAGGTTCTTGCAAGAGGGAATCAGTTTTTGTTAACCATTTGGGCGTAACGTCGCGAGTCGGAACGAGTGGGAAGATCGGACGCCAGCGCCGCGGCGTAACGCGGGCAGCGTCGGAAAGCCGGGACACCGCCAGCGCGGGCCTCGGGGCGAGGTTGGGGACCTGACATGCGCGTATTGCTCATCGAAGACGACAGCGCCACCGCGCAGAGCATCGAACTGATGCTCAAGTCCGAGAATTTCAACGTCTACACGACCGATCTCGGCGAAGAGGGCGTGGATCTCGGCAAGCTCTACGACTACGACATCATCCTCCTCGACCTCAACCTGCCGGACATGTCCGGCTACGAGGTGCTGCGGAGCCTGCGTGTCGCCAAGGTCAAGACGCCCATTCTCATCCTGTCCGGCCTCGCCGGCATCGAGGACAAGGTCAAGGGGCTCGGCTTCGGCGCCGACGACTACCTGACGAAGCCCTTCCACAAGGACGAGCTGGTGGCGCGCATCCACGCCATCGTGCGCCGCTCCAAGGGCCATGCCCAGTCGGTCATCACCACGGGTGACCTCGTGGTCAATCTGGACACCAAGACGGTGGAGGTGGCGGGCAACCGCGTGCACCTCACCGGCAAGGAGTACCAGATGCTGGAGCTTCTCTCCCTGCGCAAGGGCACCACGCTCACCAAGGAGATGTTCCTCAACCATCTCTACGGCGGCATGGACGAGCCGGAGCTCAAGATCATCGACGTCTTCATCTGCAAGCTGCGCAAGAAGCTCGCCAACGCCTCCAACGGCAAGAACTACATCGAGACCGTCTGGGGCCGCGGCTATGTGCTGCGCGAGCCGGACGAGATCGAGGAGCGCATCTCCGCCTAAGGCGCCCGGCCAGCTGCGAGATTCTGACGAAAAAGCCCCGCGTCGCGGGGCTTTTTGCGTTTCGGCCTGCGGTCCCGACAGGCCGCGCTCAGGCGGCCCGCGTCGCACCGCGACGGCGCGGCACATAGACGCCGCGCAGGGTCGGATGCATCTCGACCTCGTCGCCCAGACCGATGACGGTCTCGGCCGCACCGAGGAACAGACAGCCGTCGGGAGCGATCTGCCGCCCCAGCCGCGCCAGGATGTCGGCCTTCAGCGCCATGTCGAAATAGAGCAGCACATTGCGGCAGAAGACGACGTCGAAGGTGCCGAGCGGCGAGAAGTCGTGGAGCAGGTTGAACGGCCGGAAGGTGACGCGCTCACGCAGCTGCGGTGCGATCTGCCACTGGTCGCCGACCTGCGTAAAGTAGCGCACGAGGAGCTGGATGGGCAGGCCGCGCTGCACCTCGAACTGACTGTAGAGCCCGGCGCGGGCCCGTTCAAGCGCCTGGGTGGAAATGTCCGTCCCCAGGATCTCGACGCGCCAGCCGGCCAACCGTTCGCCCATCTGGTCGAGCATCATGGCGAGCGAATAGGGCTCCTGCCCTGTGGAGGCCGCGGCGCACCAGATGCGCAGCGAGCGCGAGCCGGCGCGCGCCTCCAGCAGCCGGGGCATGATGTCGTTGCGCAGCGTCTCGAAGGGGGTCTTGTCGCGGAAGAAGAAGGTCTCGTTCGTCGTCATGGCCTCGACGACGGCCTGCTCAAGCTCCCCATTGCCGCCGGCCTGCAGCGCCCTCACCAGCGCCGCAAGCGTCTCGAAGCCGCGTGTGCGGGCAAGCGGCTGCAGACGGCTCTCGAGCAGATAGCGCTTCTCCAGCGTCAGCGCGAGGCCGGAACGGGCGCGGACGAACGTGCACAGATAGTCGAAATCGGCCTCAGTCATCACCGCCCCCCTCCATGAAAACACTGATCGCCGACGCGATGCCGTCCAGCGGCAGCACGGCCCGTGCCAGCCCCTCGCGGGCGATGGCACCCGGCATGCCCCACACGATGCTGGTCCCTTCGTCCTGCACGATGATGGGCGCCCCGGCAGCAGCCAGGCGCCGCGCCCCGGCGAGCCCGTCGCGCCCCATGCCCGTGAGCACCACGGCGAGCACGGCCGGGCCGTAGACGGCTGCCGCCGTCTCGAACAGGACATTGACGGCCGGCCGGCAGACATTGGTGGGCGGGCCGTCGTGAACGTTGAAAACGATCTCGCCGCCCCGCCGCACGAGGCCGGTGTGGCGCCCGCCCGGAGCGACATGAATCACACCCGGCCGCACGATCTCGCCATCGGCCGCCTCGCACACTGGGCAGCCGGCGATGGCGGCGAGATGCTCGGCGAAGACCGTCGTGAAGATCGGTGGCATGTGCTGCACTACGATGACCGGCACCTGGACGGGGACGGAGGCCGGCAACTGGCTGAACAGACGCATGATCGCCCGCGGCCCCCCGGTCGAGGCGCCGACCACGATACAGGCCGGCCGCGCGACGATGCCCGACACGGCAAGCCGCGGCGGCTCCGCGCCCGTGCCGGCGCGCGGCCCGCGTTGCGCCACCGCACGGATCTTCTCCAGCAGCTCGGTGCGGAAGGCGCTGAGCGCGCTGGCATCCCCGAGCGCGGAGGGCTTGGGCACATAGTCCGCCGCGCCGAGAGCGAGGCAGTGCAGCGAGATCTCGGCGTTACGGCGCGTGAGCGTGGAGACGACGAGCACGGCGACGCCCGGCCGCGCCGCGAGCAGCTCCGGCAGAGCCGTGAGCCCGTCCATGTCCGGCATGTCGAGGTCCAGCACGATCACGTCGGGATTGGCCCGCGCAACGAGGGCGAGCGCGACGCGGCCGGTCTCGGCCTCCGCCACCACGTCAATGTCCGGCTCCACGTCTAGCCAGCGCAGCGCAAGAGCGCGCGCCACGGCCGAATCGTCGACGAGCATAACCCGTATCACCGCACTGCCCCCGCCGATGTCCGGCCGCAGCCGGCCGCTCTGCCGTGCCGCGCCTCAGACCAGACCGACTTCCTGGAACTTCGCTTCCACGATGTCCTTGTCGAAGGGCTTCATGATGTATTCGTCCGCGCCGGCCTGAAGCGCCTTGGCGATGTGGGCAACGTCGTTTTCCGTGGTGCAGAAGATGACCTTCGGCCGGTCTCCCCCGGGCAGCTGGCGCAGTGCCTTGAGGAATTCGTAGCCGTCCATCACCGGCATGTTCCAGTCGAGCAGCACCGCCTCGGGCATGGACAGCCGGCACCGGTCGAGGGCCTGGGCGCCATCCTCGGCCTCGCTCACCTCGAAGGCAAGGGCCTCGAGGATGCGGCGCGCCACCTTGCGAATGACCGCCGAGTCATCGACGACAAGACAATGCTTCATGTTGCGAGACTCCCAGTCAACGCTCGATCAAATCCGGCCACGGCGCCGGTGGGCACAAGGATCAACCGGCCCCTCCGTCATTATCGAAGGCTAGTACCGCATCCACGTCGAGGACGATAAGGAGGCGGTCCTCCAGCCTGTGGATGTGCGAAGCAAGCGAGGCCCAGCGGGAACCCAGATGGGGCGGCGTCGGCTCCCGCGTGTCGACAGGCACGCGCATCACCTCGCCGACACCGTCGACGATGAGGCCGAAGCTCTCGTCGCCCTGTTCCAGACCGACAGCCATGACAGACCCGCTCGTCGGCTCCAGCGCCGGCAGGCCGAGACGGCGGCGCATGCATACGGCGGTAACGACACGGCCCCTGAGGTTCACGAGCCCCTGCACCTCGGGCGGCGCGAGCGGGACGGGCGTCAGGGCGCCAACCACGAACACGTCGCGCACCCGAGCGATGGGAATGCCGAACAGCTGCTCGCCAACCGTCACGGTGACGTACTGGATGGCGTCGTCGACGGTGCTGGCGATGATGGCGGGATCGATCGCACTCACGCGGCCTCTCCATAACCGTCCAATGTGGCCGCCAGTGCCGCGAGCAGGCCACCGCGGTCGAACTTCGCCACGAACTCCACTCCGCTGTAGCGTCGCGCCCGCTCGACAATCGCCGGGCTGATGTAGGACGACAGGGCGATTACCGGCAGGTGCTGCGTGCGCTGGTCGGCCCGCAGGCTCTCGATAAGATCGAAGCCTGTCTTTCCGGGCATTTCTATGTCGCTCACCACGACATCGATGACCCGTTGCGAGCCGAGCACGTCGAGCGCCTCGTCGACGCTGGCGGCGAGGACGAGGCGATAGCCGGCCGCGCGCAGGACCGGGGCCAGCATGCCGCGGAAGAAATCCGAATCGTCGACAAGCAGGACGGTGCGTATCGGCGCACTCGGCACGGCCGCCCGGCACAGCCAGTCCTCGTGCGCAAGCGGCAGGAAATGGGCGACGTTGATGAGCTCGGTCGCCTGCCCGCGCACCACCGTCGAGCCGACGAGGTCCGGCCGCTGCGGCACAGGATCGATGACGAGCCGCTCGTCGACGATGTCGACGATATCGTCCACGATGAGGCCCATGGCCCGGTCGGCGTCGGAAAAGATGAGAATAGGCTGCGTGCCCTCTTTGCGGATAGCGAGCTTCTCGCTGGCCGGCACGAGCGGCATCAGCCGGCTCCTGTACTGGACGAAGGGGCGATCGCCGATCCACTCGATGCGGGAGGCGTCTATCTCCTCGAGCCGTGTGACGAGGGACAGTTGCACCGCCTTCTGGCCGGGCCCACCGGCCCGGAAGACAAGCAGCGACGTGCTCTCGATCTCCTCCTCGCGCTCGTCCTCCATTTCGGCCATCGCGTCGTCGAAGGCGGCCGCATCGACCCCGTGCGCGCCGAGCGCGCGCGAGATGCCGTTGGGATCGATGATGAGGACCACGGCCCCGTCACCAAGGATCGTATTGCCGGAAAACACCTGCAGATGCCGCAGCTTGCGCGACATCGGTTTGACCACGATCTCCTCGGTGTGGAAGACGCCGTCGACAAGAAGGCCGAAGCGCTGCCGCCCCACCTGAAGCACGACGATGAAGCCGTCGTCTCCCGCCGCCCCCGGCCGCTCAAGGATGCGCGCCAGGGACATCACCGGCAGCAGCCGCTCGCGCAACCTCAGCACGGGCGCGCCGTTGACGGTCTCGATGCGTTGCTCTGAGCCGGGGCGCACGCGCACCAGCTCCAGCACCGCCATCTGCGGAATGGCGAAGCGCTGGTCGCCCACGCTGACGATGAGCGCCGCGATAATGGCCAGCGTCAGCGGGATCTTGACCGTGAAGACGGTGCCGCGCCCGGGCTCGGAATGGATGTCGATGACGCCGCCGATGAGCTCGATGTTCGTCTTGACCACGTCCATGCCGACGCCGCGGCCCGACACGGCGGTCACCGTCTCGGCGGTCGAGAAACCGGGATGGAAGATGAACTTCGCGACCTGCGCGTCGCTCATTCGCTCGATCTCGGCCGCAGGCGCGAGGCCGCGGGCAATCGCCTTGGCCCGGATGGCGGGAATGTCGAGACCGCGCCCGTCATCGGCGATCTCGATGGTGATCGTGCCGCCCTCATGATAGGCGCCGAGGCGGATAGTGCCCCGCTCCGGCTTGCCGAGGGCCCGCCGCTCGGCCGGGCTCTCCAGCCCGTGGTCGGCGGCGTTGCGCACCATGTGTGTCAGCGGATCCTTGATAATGTCGAGCACCTGGCGGTCGAGCTCGGTGTCGGCACCACGCATCACGAGATCGATGGGCTTGCCGAGCTCGTCCGAAAGGTCACGCACCAGCCGCGGCAGCTTCTGCCAGGCGGTACCGATGGGCTGCATGCGCGTCTTCATGACGCTCTCCTGCAGCTCGGCAGTGACGTGCGACAGGCGCTGCAGGGGCACGCTGAACCTGTTGTCCTCGTGCCGGCGTGCGATGTCGAGCAGCTGGTTGCGGGTCAGCACCAGCTCCGAGACCATCGTCATCAGGTGCTCAAGCGTGTTCACCGCCACGCGGATGGTCTGCTGCCGTGCTGGCGCCGGGTCCACGGCGTCCGTGACGGTCCCTCCCCGGGGCGGCGCGGCCTCCTGGACCGGAGGCGGCGCCTCAGGCTCGTCAAAGGCCGCGAGGATGGCGGGATCGATCTCGCGCCGCCCGGCGCCGCCGCTCGACCGTTCGAGGCGCACGATGAGATCGTCGTCCTGGCCCGGCGGCTCCACCGACGTGCGCTCGAGCTCGGTGATGATGTGCTTGATGCGGTCGATGGTCGCCAGGATCAGCGTGACGTCCCGGCTCGTGACCGGCTGTTCGCCGTCGCGAAAACGGCCCATCAGCGTCTCGGCGGCATGGGCCAGCGCCTCGAGACGCGGCAGGCCGAGGAAGCCGCAGGTGCCCTTGATGGTGTGAACGAGACGGAAAATGTTGCGTAGGATCGCCGTGTCGTTCGGATTGCGCTCGAAGCTCACGAGTTCAACGTCGACGGTGTCGAGATACTCGCTCGTCTCCGTCAGGAACTCGCGCAGAAGTTCATCCATGACGCATACCCGAAAAGCGCGCGCACGGCCGATGCCGGCCGCCCGCGCCGCCGTGATCCGACGGGCAGTGTCAGGGTGAAGAGTTTAAGTTAGGTTGAAATCCTGCGCCGACTTGCACGGATCACGCGCAAGTGCTCAGGCCGCCACCGGGCCGGCCTTGATCAACACCGTATCATCCTCGATGGAGAAACGCGCATCCATGCCGGCCGCGCGGGCCACGAGCCCCGTGTAGAACGGCTGGATCGCATGCGCATCGACGCTTCCACCCTCGGCCTTGCCGGCGAGGAGCTGCTCCGCATGGGCCGGAATGCGCGCACTCGCGCCCTTGGCGGCGATGGTGAAGCGCACGTTCTCGCCCTCCACCTCGGCATCCACCGTAATGGAGCCGCCGCGCGGAATTGCGTTGGTGGCGAGCAGGATGAGGTTGAGGAGCAGCTTCACCTTGTTCTTGGGCAGGAGCAGGCGCGGCACGTTCCAGATGAGCGTGACCTTGTCGTCCTGGATGAAGCCCTTGGCGACGTTCTCGGCATCGCCGAGGTCGATCGAGGCTCCGGCGGAACCGGCCGCGCCGAAGGCCAGACGCGCGAACTGGAGCCGGGCCGAGGCCTGCCGGGCGCTCTTCTTGATGAGGTCGAGCGCAAACTCCTGCATGGAGGCGTCCTTCTCGTCCTCGAGCACTTCGAGCCCGTTGACGATGGCCCCCACCGGGCTGATGACGTCATGGCACACGCGGCTGCACAGGAGAGCGGCGAGATCGAGCGCATCGAGCGTAACGGCGGTCATGGCGGCTCCGCGGAAGGGGCTAACGCGTGATGGGCGCACCCCGGAACGGGGCGCGAACAGGTTTCGGTGATACACTGCTTCGCGCGGGTCAGGAAGCCCCGCGACCACGGCGTATCGCAGCTGATGCACCGCTTGCAATTCGTTGCCGTCTTGCGCACAACCCACTCCGGTTCATCACGCACAGTGCTTCTTATGTCGCCCTTTTCATCCGACGCCGACACCCTCGCCCTTACCCTCGCAGCAATCGCCCATGGTGCAGGCGCACGGATCCTCGAAAGGCGTGCTGCCGGGTTCATCACCCGCACGAAGGAGGATGGCAGCCCTTGCTCGGACGCGGACCTGGCGGCGGAAGCCTACATCTCCGCCGAGCTCGCCCGCGCCTTCCCGCACATGCGCGTGATCTCGGAAGAGAGCGCCGAGGACGCGGCGCCGCTCGGCCGGGACGACGCCTTCTTTCTCGTCGATCCGCTCGACGGCACGCGCGACTTCGTGGCCGGCGGATCGGAGTTCACGGTCAACATCGCCGCCGTCGTCGGCGGCCGCCCCGTCGCCGGCGTCGTCCACGCGCCGGCGGACGGGCGCTTCTGGCTCGGAGGGGCCGCGGCCTACGCAGTGACCGCGCCGGCAGGCGGCCCGCCCCCCTCCCGCGAACGCCTGCGGCCCATCCGTACCCGGCCAGCCTTTCGCGAGCGGCTGACAGCCCTCGCCAGCGCCCGACACGGCGACGCGCGGACGGACCGCTTCCTCGCCGCCCTGGCGCCGCACGAACGGCGCAACGCCTCCTCGGCCATCAAGTTCTGTCTCGTCGCCTCGGGCGAGGCGGACGTCTATCCGCGCTTCGGCCGGACCATGCAATGGGACGTCGCGGCAGGCGATGCGCTGGTCAGTGCGGCCGGCGGCCTCGTGACAGCGCCGGATGGCACCCGCCTCACCTACGGCGACGCGACGGACGGCTTCGCCAACGGCCCCTTCATCGCCTGGGGCGATCCGCGCCTTGCGCGGGACAGGGAGCTGCTGGCCGCCGCGACGGCGCAGGCCTGACCTGCATTCCTGCCACCGCCCTCCGACAGCGTGCCGCCCCGGCCAGCCGGCGCGCGCCAACAGCAACGAGCGACATTTCGCATTCGTTTAGCAATCTCGTTAACGATTTTTGCCCCATGATGGGGATGGGCGGGCTTAGTGAATGGAGTATTGCTGATGCGAGCCAGCTGGAACGTGGCTTGGCGTGCCGCCATGATGATCATCGCGGCGCTCCTCCTCGTGGCGCCCGGCGTCGCCCTTGCCCAGGGCACACCGGCACGGCAGGACACCTTCTCGCCCGAGGAGCTCATCCAATCCGGGCACAAGGCCTTCGGCAACGTCTCACGCGGCCTTGCCCTCACCATCGAGGAAGCGGTGCGCCGGTGGGGTGAGCCGAACGGCTACATCGTCGGCCAGGAGGCGTCGGGCGCCTTCATTGGCGGCCTGCGCTACGGTGAGGGCGTTCTCTACACGCGCAACGCCGGCGACCAGCGCGTCTTCTGGCAGGGGCCCTCGGTGGGCCTCGACTTCGGCGGAGACGGCGCGCGCACCATGATGCTCGTCTACAATCTGCCGACGGTGAACGCGCTGTTCCAGCGTTTCGCCGGCATCAACGGCTCTGCCTATCTGGTGGCCGGCTTCGGCATGACGGCACTCACCGCCAACGGCATCATCATCGTNCCCATCCGTACGGGGGTCGGCGCCCGCCTCGGCCTGAACCTCGGGTATCTCAAGTTCACGCCCGAGGCGACGTGGAATCCCTTCTGAGCGTTCGGCCGGAGCGATCGAATGACGGGCGCCTGACTGGAAAGACCAGCCGAGGCGTGCCATTTTCATAAAAGGAAGCCGGCGGTGGGGCGGCCGGCCGTACAACGGGCGTGAAGGGGAAGCGGGGCCGTGATCGAAGCGCTGATGATCTTCGCGCTCGGGTTCCTCACGGCCACGCTCCTGGCAATCGTGGTGCTGCCCGCGGTCAACCGCCGGGCCGAGCGCCTGATCCGCCGCCGGCTCGAGGCGCAGTTCCCCATGTCGATCGCGGAGCTGACGGCCGAGAAGGACCACCTGAGGGCTGAGTTCGCCGTGGCCCTGCGCCGCCTCGAGCAGCAGCTCGAGAAGGCGCAGGAGCAGCACGCCGCGGCCCTGGCCGACATCGGCCGGCGCGCCACGGAACTGACACGGCTCGAGGAGGAACGCGCAGCCCTGCGCGCGACGATTGCCGATCTCGAAAGCCGCCTCGCCGAAACGGCCGCCACACTCGAGACGACACGGGCGGAAGCTGCGCGGCTCGACGCGGAGCTGAAGGAAACGACGGGCCGCCTCGACGCCCGCGAGGAAGCCTACCGCGCGCTGGACGCTGCCCACCGGGATGCACTGACCGAGATCGACACGAAGCGCATCGCCGTGGCCGGGCTTGAGACGCAGCTCGCCAACCATACCGACCGCCTGGCGAACCTCGAACAGGCGCTCGCCGCCACGCAGGCGGACCTGACGGCGGCGCAGGCGGGCATCGCCGAACGTGACAAGCTGCTCGAGAGCGCGCGGACACACGAGGAGGTGCTCTCAGCCCGCATCCGCTCGCTGGAGGACATGCGCCGTGAACAGGCGACACGCATCGAGGTGCTGGAGGCGAGCGAGGTCGATTATGCCGCGCGTCTCACCGAGGCCTCGGTGGCCGCGTCGCGGCGCGAGACCATCGTCGCCGAGCGTGATGCTGAGCTGGCCCGCGCACGCGAGCTGATCGCGAAGCTCCAGGCCGAGTTGGCCGCAACCGGAGAACGGGAGCGGACGGCCCTCCGTGCCCTGGAAGAGGAGGTCGAAACGATGCGTGCCGAAAAACTGTCGCTCGAGGGGGCGTTGCAGCAGGCCCGCGCCGACCGCGCCCGGCTACAGCGGGAGCTCAACCGCCTGCAGCGCGACCTGCGCAAGCTGCCCAGCGAGGCCGGCGACGACGCCACGCTGCTGGAGCGCATCGACCGACTGGCCGACGCCATCATGGCGGTCCCCCAGCACGAGCCCGACCACCCCGGCGAAGAGACGAAGCAGGTCGCGCGCCAGACGGCCTGATGCCGCCACGGCCGGCGGCACTCACAGCGCCGCCGAATCCTCCGCCGTCAGGCTCGCGCCAGAGATGCGCGGCTCAATGAAGGCGAGAACCCGCTCGGCGAGCGCCTCTGCATCCGCCTCGGCGCCGTCGAGCACGAGATCGGGCGACAGCGGCGGCTCGTAGCCCTGGCCGACGCCGGNGAAAGTCGCGATCTTGCCGTCCTGCGCCTTCCGGTAGAGCCCCTTGGGATCGCGTGCGGCGCACACCTCGGGAGGCGTGTCAACGAAGACCTCGACGAACTCGCCCGGCGCGAAGCGCTCGCGCAACCGGTCCCGGTCAGCCCGCACGGGTGAGACGAAGGCGCAGAGCACGACGAGGCCGGCATCGAGCATGAGCCGTGCCACCTCGCCGGCGCGGCGCACGTTCTCGGCGCGGCTGGCGAGATCAAACCCAAGATCGGCGTTGAGCCCCTGGCGCAGGTCGTCGCCGTCGAGCACCATCGTGTGGCGGCCGAGGGCGTGCAGCTTGCGCTCCACCATATTGGCAATGGTCGACTTGCCCGAGCCCGGCAGGCCAGTGAACCAGACGGCGAGCGGGCGCTGGTGCTTCAGCCCGGCGCGCCCCGTGCGGTCGACATCGAAGCCGTGGCGGTGGACATTCGTCGCCCCCACGGCCGCGACGGCCATGCCGGCCGCAACGGTGGCATTGGTGAAACGGTCGATGAGGATGAAGGCGCCCGTGGCGCGGTTCTCGTCGTAGGGATCGAAGATCACCGGTGTCACCGTGTTGATCTCGACCATGCCGATGCCGTTGAGCGGCAAGCTGTCCGTCGCCCGTTCCTCGAAGCTCTCCACATCGATGACGCTGCGGATGGCGCGGACCGTGGCGGGCACGGNGCGCGTGCCGAGCTTCATGAGATAGGAGCGGCCCTGCGTCAGCCTGTCCTCGCTCATCCATACGAGCCGCGCGGAGAGACGGGAGGCCGTCGTCGGCCGCGCCTTCGGGTCGGCCAGCACCTCACCGCGCGGGGCGTCAATCTCGTCGGCGAGCACCAGCGTCACGGCATCCCCGGCCCGGGCCGACTCCCGGTCACCGTCGAAGGTGACGATGCGTTTCACCCGGCTCTTCTTGCCCGACGAGGCGGCCACCACTTCGTCACCGACGCGCACGACACCGCCGGCGAGTGTGCCCGAGAAGCCGCGGAAGTCGAGATCCGGCCGGTTGACCCACTGCACAGGAAAGCGGAGCGGCCCATCCGTCTGCGCCGCCTCGACCTCCACCTCCTCGAGATGGCCGACGAGCGTCGGCCCCTCGTACCAGGGCGTGCTGGCGCTGCGCACCGCGATGTTGTCGCCGAAACGGGCCGAGAGCGGGATGGCCACGACCGAGGCGAAGCCGAGCCTGCCGGCGAAGGCCATGTAATCGGTCACGATGGCGTCGAATCGCCCCTGGTCGAAGCCGACGAGGTCGATCTTGTTGACGGCAAGGACAACGTGCCGGATGCCGATGAGCGCCGCGATGACGCTGTGGCGCTTCGTCTGCGTGAGGACGCCCTTGCGCGCGTCGACGAGGATGATGGCGAGCTCCGCGTTGGAGGCGCCCGTCGCCATGTTGCGCGTGTACTGCTCGTGACCGGGCGTGTCAGCGACGATGAAGGAGCGGCGCGCCGTCGAGAAATAGCGGTAGGCAACGTCAATCGTGATGCCCTGTTCGCGCTCGGCCTCGAGCCCGTCGACGAGCAGGGCGAAGTCGATGTCCCCGCCCGTCGTGCCGTGGCGGCGCGAATCCCGCTCCAGCGCCTCGAGCTGATCCTCGAAAATGGCACCCGTCTCGTAGAGCAGCCGCCCGATCAGCGTCGACTTGCCGTCGTCGACCGAGCCGCATGTGAGGAAGCGAAGAAGGCTGCGCTGCGGAGCGGCCGGGGCCGGCGCGGGACCGGCGAGCGTGGCGATGGCGTTCATCAGAAGTATCCTTCGCGCTTCTTGCGCTCCATGGAAGCCTGGTCGTCCCGGTCGATGACCCGACCCTGCCGCTCGGAGGCGCGGGAGGCCATCAGCTCCTCCACGATCGCCTCCAGCGTGTCGGCGTCCGACTCGACGGCGCCGGTAAGCGGATAGCAGCCAAGGGTGCGGAAACGGACCTTGCGCAGCTGCGGCCGCTCGCCGGGACGGAGCGGCATGCGCTCGTCGTCGACCATGATGAGCGCGCCGTCGCGCTCCACCACCGGGCGCTCCTTGGCGAAATAGAGCGGCACCACGGGGATGTTTTCGGCGAGGATGTAGTGCCACACGTCCCGCTCGGTCCAGTTGGACAGGGGGAAGACGCGCATCGACTCGCCGGGATTGATGCGGGTGTTGAAGAGGTTCCACAGCTCCGGTCGCTGGCTGCGCGGCTCCCAGCCGTGCTGGGCGTTGCGATGGGAGAAGATGCGCTCCTTGGCGCGGCTCTTCTCCTCGTCGCGCCGGGCTCCGCCGAAGGCAGCGTCGAAGCCGTACTTCTCGAGCGCCTGCTTCAGGGCCTCGGTCTTCATCACCTGGGTATGCAGGGCCGAGCCGGAGCGGAAGGGGTCGATGCCGCGCTCCCGGCCTTCCGGATTCACGTGGACGATAAGCTCCCAGCCGAGCTCGCGCGCCGTGCGGTCACGGAAGGCAATCATCTCGCGGAACTTCCACGTCGTGTCGACGTGCAGGAGCGGGAACGGCGGCTTGCCCGGGAAGAAGGCCTTGCGGGCGATGTGCAGCATCACCGACGAGTCCTTGCCGATGGAATAGAGCATCACCGGGTTGCGGAACTCCGCGGCCACCTCCCGCATGATGTGGATGGCCTCAGCCTCAAGGCGGGCAAGGTGCGGCGTGAGGCCGGGGCGGGGCATCGCGCCTATGGCCGGTGCGAGGGCCGTGGCGGCGGCAGCTTCGGAACTGAACATGGTCGGGAACGTCTTTCGCGGGATCAGAGCAGGCCGGCGGAACTGCGCCGCCAGGGGCGCCCGCCGGCAATGGGCGGGATGTCCTCGTCGCGGCTCGCGGGCTGGNAGTGCAGGGAGACGAGCTTGATACGGCCCTCCCTCAGCGCCGCGATCGTGCCCTCGTGCACGATCTCCAGCGCGTCGAAGCCGCAGCGCACCATGAAGCGGAGCTGGTCGCGCAGCACGTTGCCCGTCGCGCGCAGCTCACCGCGATAGCTGAAGCGCTCACGCAGGATGCGCGCCGTCGAGTAGCTGCGCCCGTCCGTGTATTTGGGGAAGGTCAGAACGATGAGCGACAGGCGGTGGATGTCGTCCTCCAGCCCGTCGAGCCCCTCCCCTGCCTCGATGACGACGCCGAGCGGCGCATTGCGCCCGACGAGAGCTTCACGCTCGGCGAGAAAGCGCGCCTTGGGCAGCGCCACGGGGCCCGCGGGCGGCACGGGCTCGTCGGCGCCAAGGATGCGCCAGGGGTCGTCCGTAACGAAGGATCCGTTCCTGTAGAGGGCCATCAGGCGCTCCTCCTCTCCACACCGGCGCTGGTGACGTGGATGCCGCATTCGATCTTGGCCGAGCCGCGCCAGCGGCCGGCACGCGGGTCCTCCCCCTCTGCCACGGGCGTGGTGCAGGGGGCGCAGCCGATCGAGGGATAGCCGCGGCCGACAAGCGGATGGAGTGGCAGGTCGTGCGCCTTGAGATAGGCGCGCACCTGGTCCAAGCCCCATGGCGCCAGCGGCGTGACCTTGATGTGCGTCGCATCGGCCTCGAACACCGGCAGCGCCGCGCGCGTCGCCGCCTGGTAGCGCTTGCGGCCCGTGATCCAGGCATTGAACGGCTCAAGCGCGCGCGCCAGAGGCTCGACCTTGCGCAGCCGGCAGCACGCATCCGCATCAATGGCGAACATGGCGCCGTAGGGATCGAGCTTCTCCATCGCTGCCGCGTCTGGCCCGACGGTGCGCACGTCGGTGAGGCCGAGGAGCGCGACGATCCGGTCGCGATAGGCGAGCGTCTCGGGAAACAGCCGGCCGGTGTCGACGAATGTCACCGGCAGGTCGCGGTCGATGGTAGCCGCCATGTGCAGCAGCACGGCCGACTCGGCCCCGAAGCTCGACACGAGCGTGATGCGTCCGGGAAAGAGCTCGCGGATGGCGAGGCGCATAACGGCAAGCGCGTCGAGGTCGCCATAGGCAGCCTCGAGCTCGCGCGCCTGGGCGGCGAGTCCGGGCGGCGCGCTTGCGGCCGCCAGTTCCTCAAGCGTCGGCATAGAGAGCCTCCCGGAAGGGCGCTTCGCCGACGCGGCGGAAGACGGCGAGGAAGGTCTCCTCGGGCCCCTGGCGCAGGCCAAGGNAGGTCTCGATGATGGTCTCCACCGCATCGACGACCTCTTCCGAGGAGAAGCCCTTGCCCACGATCTCGCCGATGGAGCAGGTCTCGTCGCCGGAGCCGCCGAGGGTAATCTGGTAGAACTCCTCGCCCTTGCGGTCGACGCCGAGGATGCCGATGTGGCCGACGTGATGGTGGCCGCAGGCGTTGATGCAACCGGAGATCTTGATCTTGAGGTCGCCGATCTGCTTCTGCCGCTCGATATCCGCGAAACGCCGGGCGATGCGTTGTGCCACGGGAATGGAGCGGGCATTCGCCAGGGCGCAGTAGTCGAGCCCCGGGCAGGCGATGATGTCGGTAACGAGGCCGGCATTCGGCGTCGCGAGGTTGGCCTCGGCGAGCGCCGCGTGGACGGCCGGGATGTCGTCGAGCCTGACGTGCGGCAGCACCAGGTTCTGCTCGTGACTGACGCGCACCTCGTCGAAGCTGTAGCGCTCGGCGAGATCGGCAACCAGCTCCATCTGCTCCGCCGTCGCATCGCCGGGCGGCGCGCCGATGGCCTTGAGCGAGATGGTGACGATGCCGTAGCCCGGCACCTTGTGGGGAGCGACGTTGCGCTCGGCGAAGAGGGCAAAGCTGCGGCTGTCGGCCTTCGCCGCCTCGAAGACGGAGGAGCGGGCGGGCAGCTGCGCAAAGGCCGGCGGAGCGAAGTAGGCGCGGATGCGCGCGATCTCCTCCTGCGGCATCGCCAGCGCGCCGCGGGCGCGGATGGCTTCGTACTCGGTCTCGATGTCGCGCGCGATCTCGTCCACGCCGGCCTCGTGCACGAGGATCTTGAGGCGCGCCTTGTACTTGTTGTCGCGCCGGCCGTGCAGATTGTAGACGCGCAGGATCGCCTCGCAGTAGCTGAGCAGCTCCGCCTCCGGCAGGAAATCGCGCACCTTGCGGCCGATCATCGGCGTGCGGCCGAGGCCACCGCCGACCCATACGGCAAAGCCAAGTTCGCCGGCCTCGTTGCGCTTTACCTGCAGGCCGATGTCGTGCACCTGGATGGCCGCACGATCAGCCGGCGACGCCACGACCGCGATCTTGAACTTGCGCGGCAGGAAGGTGAATTCCGGGTGCAGCGACGACCACTGCCGCAGGATCTCGGCATAGACGCGCGGATCGGCGACCTCGTCCGCCGCCGCGCCGGCGAAATGGTCTGCCGAGACGTTGCGGATGCAGTTGCCCGAGGTCTGGATGGCATGCATCTCCACCTCCGCCAGCTCGGCAAGGATGTCGGGCACGTCTTCCAGCCTGATCCAGTTGAACTGCAGGTTCTGCCGCGTCGTGAAATGGCCGAAGCCGCGATCGTAGCGCCGCGCAATGTGGGCGAGGCGCCGCAGCTTGCGGCCGTTGAGCGTGCCGTAGGGGATGGCAATACGCAGCATATAGGCGTGCAGCTGCAGGTAGACGCCGTTCATCAGCCTGAGCGGCCTGAACTCATCCTCCGTCAGCTCGCCTGACAGGCGGCGCGCCACCTGGTCGCGGAACTCTTCCACGCGCTCGGCCACGAACTGCCGGTCGAATTCGTCGTAGCGATACATGAGGCTGCGGTCTCCGGAAGCGGGGCTCAGGCGGCGATGACGGACGGGTCTTCGCCCGGCATGACGATGGTGGGGCGGCGCGCGGCGCGGATGGCCTCGCGCAGGAGAACCGGCACGAGCCGCCCGTTCTCCCCCTCGGTCATGGCGACGAGGTAGACGTCGACGACGAGGTTGCGGGCGGCATCCGCCTCTCCCAGCGCGAGCAGGGCATCCGCCTCCCCCTTGGTCCAGGCCACAGCGGCCTCGGCGATATCGGTCGACCAGCGCCCGTCGGCGGTGCGGAAAACGACGAGGCCGCTGTCGAGGGCATTGGCGGTCAGGACCTTGGGTCCGGCACCCTTGGCTTCCTTCTTCATCGGTCTCTCCTTCAGGCGGCGCCGGCGAGGGCCGGCTGCCTGCGGGACATGGGTTCGGCGAGGGGTTCGGCCGCGGCCAGATCGCCGTGGGCAAGCGCGGGGCCGACGAGAATGAGAACGGGGCCGTCGACATCGGTCCGGGCCGACAGGGCCGGCAGGTCGGCGAGTGTGCCGGCAAGGAGACGGCGCGACACGCGGCCGGCATTCTCGACGGCGACGACTGGCGTGTCCGGCGGAACGCCCGCGGCAAGGAAGCGCGCCTGCGTCTCCTGCGCCACCGTGCGGCCCATGTAGACGGCGACGGTGCCACCGGCCGCGGCAATGGCGGGCCAGCCGGCAGGCTCGCCGCCGCCGGCACCATGGCCGGTGGCGAAGGTGAGCGAGGAGGCGACGCCGCGCAGCGTCAGGGAGGCCTGCACGTCGGCGGCGGCGGCGAGCGCGGCCGTGATGCCGGGCACCACCTCGACGCGGATGCCGGCCGCCTTCAGGGCGGCGAGCTCCTCGCCGGCGCGGCCGAAGACGAGCGGATCGCCCGCCTTGAGACGCGCGACGCGCTTGCCCTCGCGGGCGAGGCGCACGAGCAGGGCATCGATCTGCGACTGCGCGACAGAATGACGGCCCTTGGCCTTGCCCACGGCGATGCGCTCCGCGTCGCGGCGGCCCATGTCGACCACCTCCTGCGGCACCAGCCCGTCATGGACGATGACATCGGCCTCGAGCAGCAGGCGCTGCGCGCGCAGGGTCAGAAGGTCGGCGGCGCCGGGACCGGCGCCGATGAGCCACACGACGCCCTCTTCCTCGGCCCCGGCGGACAGCGCCGACAGGGCCGCCCGGCGCGCGCCGCCGAGGTCGCCGGCGAGGGCGAGCCGCCCCGCCGGACCGTCGAACAGACGGTTCCAGAACCTCAGCCGCGCGCTGTTGGTGGGGATCGCAGCCGTCACGGCCGCGCGCAGGGAGCGGGCGAGCTCGCCGAGCCGGCCGAACTCCGGCGCCAGCATCGCCTCGACAGCGGCGCGGATGCGCTGGGCAAGAACGGGCGCAAGCCCGTCCGTCGAGATGGCAACGGCGACGGGGGCGCGATCGACGATGGCCGGAACGGCGAAATCCGACAGGTGCGGCCGGTCAACCACATTCACCGGCACACCCGCAGCGCGGGCACGGGCCGCAAGGCGCCCATCCTCCCCCGCATCGCCCGTGCCGATGAAGACCAGAGCGGCCTCGACCAGGTCCTCGTCAGAAAGGTCACGGGCGTGATGGTCGATTCCGTTCGTTTCAACGAACGCCGCCAGCGCCGGCTCAAGCACGGGTGCGACGAGGCGCAGCCGCGCCTCGGACCGCCGCAGCAGGCGCAGCTTGGCAAAGGCCTCGTCTCCTCCCCCGACGACCACGACCAGCCGGCCGTCGACGTCGTAGGAGATCGGAAAGTAACGCAGGCCACTCACGATTTTACCGTCCAGAAGCGTGTTTTAAGTTCATAAACACCGTAGCACATGATAATTGGATTAAAAATACAAATATGATTCGTATTAATGCATCAAGGCGCAGCCACCGTTTCGCTTCCTGCATCGGATTGAGCCGCGACGCGCCCCTCGCCGGGCTGCGGAGCCCATTGCGCCAGCAACAGAAAGCCCAGCCAGGCGGCGATGATGATGGCCGCATGGCGCAGCAGGGTGACCTGTTCGCGAGTGAGCACCTTAATTCACAGTCCAAAACGTTGTTTTTTGCATCCTACAATTCTTTATTTTGAATGTGAATATGGATATTTCACGCCCGCCGTCGCGCCGTGTTCCGCAAAAAGGCACACGTCGTCCGGTATAACGAATTTTTTCGGTTGACAGTCCGGCTAGCCGGAACGATATTGCGTCCCGTGTCGGCCGCCCTGCGGTCGCGCCGCGGTGATTTGACCCCACGCAGCTTGCGCCGCGTCACCAAACGCTAAAGCGCCACGAACGATCTTCGTGNCTCGAGGATCGGAGAGAACCATGACGCCGCTGGCGACGTTCCACGACGAAGCGATGCACCGGAGCCGCCGGCGAATGTGTTGTCGCTGCATGATGGGCTGACGGACGCTTCCGCAGCCGGCCCAGTGCGGCCGTTTTCCGAGACTACCCTGCTTCCATCCGCCGGCATCGCGCTGTTCGCGCCGATCCGTTCATCCGTGCCCATCCGGCCCGCCCGACGGGTCCGGCACGGACAACCCACGAGGATATCATGATCCGTTTCACGCTTGACCGCCGCGCCTTCGGAGCGCTCGTCGCAACCGGCCTGCTGCTCGGCTCCACGGCGCTCGCCGCCGCCGAGACCATCAAGCTCGGCGTCATCGGTGGCGACGAGGAGGAGATCGCCGAAGTCGCCAAGAAGGTCGCCGAGAAGAACGGCCTGACCATCGAGATTGTCGCCTTCTCCGACTACACGCTGCCGAACGAGGCGCTGGACCGTGGCGACATCGACGCCAACGCCTTCCAGCACAAGCCCTNCCTCGACGCGCAGATCGCCGCCCGCGGCTACAGGATCGTGCCGGTCGGCTACACCATCGTCGAGCCCATCGGCTTCTACTCGACGAGGCACAAGGACTTCGCCGCCCTGCCCGAGGGCGCGAAGATCGGCATACCCAACGACCCGAGCAACGGCGGACGGGCGCTGCACCTGCTCGCCGCCAACGGCCTCATCAAGCTCAAGGACGGCACGGGCCTGACGGCGACGCCGCTCGATATCGTCGAGAACCCGAAAAAGGTCACCTTCGTCGAGACCGACGCGGCGCTGCTGCCCAAGCAGCTGCCGGACCTCGACGGCGCGGTCATCAATACCAACTACGCACTCGGCGCAGGCCTCAACCCCACCAAGGACGCGCTGGTGCAGGAAAGCCGCACCAACAACCCCTACGGCAACTTCGTCGCTGTGCGCGAGGCCGACAAGGACAAGCCCTTTGTCGCCAAGCTGGTCGCGGCCTACCAGTCCAAGGAGGTCGCCGACTTCCTCGCCGAGCGCTTCAAGGGCGCGGTGCTGCCGGCCTGGTAAGCGGTCCCGCCCATCCCAGAGGGCAGGCCGTGATCCCTCCCCCGCCGGCGCGCGGGGGAGCTGGCCGGCCACCCATGCACCACGCCCGGGAGAATGTCATGTTCCACGCCTACATCATCGAGGTGGGCGGCGAGCCGGCCGGCGTCCTGGCGCGCGAGGGCGAGGGAAAGCTGTTCCGCTTCCACGCCACGGCGCGCGCCTATGAAACGCTCGAGGGCAGGATCTTTGCCGACCCGTGGGCGGCCCAGCGGGCCGCACGCCTCGCACGCAAGGACGACCAACGGGGGCCTCGCGCCCGCGGGCGAAGCACGGCATAAGGCCACACGCCCATCGCATGGCCCCGGAAAGAGAATGACCGTGAACGCCCATTCCCCCATCACCGCCGACGCGGCGATCCCCGCTAGCGCCGAGGAGGATGGCATCATCCGCTTCGAGGGTGTCGCCAAGTCCTTCCCGGCCCGCAAGAATTCGGCCGCCGTGCATGCGCTCGCCGGCATCGACCTTGCCGTGCCGCGCAGCTCGATCGTCGGCGTCATCGGGCGCTCCGGCGCCGGCAAGTCGACGCTGATCCGCCTCGTCAACGGGCTCGAGAAGCCCACTGCCGGGCGCGTCATCGTCGACGGCACGGACGTCACGCGGCTCGACGAGCGGGCGCTGCGCTCCGTGCGCCGCTCCATCGGCATGGTCTTTCAGCACTTCAACCTGCTGTCCTCGCGGACCGTCTTCGACAACGTGGCGCTGCCGCTCGAGATCGCCGGCACTGACAGGAGAACCATCGAGCAGCGGGTGAACCCGCTGCTTGAGCTGGTCGGCCTCGCCGACAAGCGGGGACGCTATCCGGCCGAGCTCTCCGGCGGGCAGAAGCAGCGCGTCGGCATCGCCCGGGCACTCGCCACCCAGCCCAAGGTGCTGCTGTCGGACGAGGCCACTTCGGCGCTCGACCCGGAGACGACGCGCTCGATCCTCGACCTGCTCGCCACCATCAACCGCGAGCTCGGCCTCACCATCCTGCTCATCACCCACGAGATGGCCGTGATCCGGGCCATCGCACAGCGCGTGGCTGTGCTCGATGCCGGCCGCATCGTCGAGCAGGGCGACGTCTTCGACCTGTTCACGCGGCCGCAGCACGAGACGACGCGCAGCTTCCTCGCTGCCGAGTCGGGCCGCGAGCTGCCGGCCTTCGTGGCCAGCCAGATCCGGCCCGAGCCGGTCCCCGGCGGCCAGGNGGTGGTGCGCATCGTCTTCCGCGGCCCCTTCGCCACGCATCCGGTGCTGTCCCAGCTGGCACGCGAGCTCGGCATCGACGTCAACATCCTGGGCGGCGCTGTCGACTCCATCGCCGGCCGCCCGTTCGGCACCCTCATCGTCGGGCTGCCCAACAACGGCTCGTCGCTCGACAAGGCACTTGCCTTCCTCAAGGCACGCGATCTCGATACGGAGGTGCTCGGCCATGTCGCCTGAAATCGCCCGCCTCATCCTGCAGGCGACCGTCGATACGCTCTACATGGTGCTGGTGGCGACGGCGCTCGGCACGCTCCTCGGCCTGCCGCTCGGCGTCTTCCTCGCCACAAGCCGGCGCGGCGAGCTGTTCTCGGCGCCGTGGCTCAACGCGGTGCTCGGCTTCATCGTCAACGCCACGCGCTCGACGCCCTTCATCATCCTCGTCGTCGCCATCATTCCCTTCNCCCGCCTCGTCGCGGGCACGTCGATCGGCACCACGGCGGCCATTGTGCCGCTGACAGTGGCGGCAACGCCCTTCATCGCCCGCCTCATCGAGGCGGCCGTGCGCGAGGTCGACCAGGGCCTCATCGAGGCCGCCCGCGCCATGGGCGCCTCACCGCTGCAGATCGTCGCAAAGGTGCTCGTGCCCGAGGCGTTGCCGGGAATCGTGCTGGGGCTCACGCTCGCCGTCGTCAGCCTCATCGGCTACTCGGCCATCGTCGGCGTCGTCGGTGGCGGCGGTCTCGGCGACCTCGGCATCCGCTACGGCTACCAGCGCTTCATGCCTGAGGNGATGGGTGCCGTCGTCGTTGTCCTCATCGTTCTCGTGCAGGGCGTGCAGAGCCTGGGCGACCGCCTTGCGCTCAGGCTCAACAAGCGCCTGCGCCACGCCTGACGCCTCTTCCACAGTTCAAGTCCACTGGGGGTTATCTGATGTCCATTCGTATCCTCGCCGCCGCCCTTGCCACCGCCATCGGCCTCGGGGCCGCCGCCGCCCAGGCGGAGACGATCAAGGTGGGCGTGACGCCCGGCCCGCACGCCCAGATCCTCGAGGCTGTGAAGCCCATCGCCGCCAAGAAGGGGCTCGACATCGAGATCATCGAGTTCTCGGACTATGTGGTGCCCAATGCGGCGCTCGACGCCGGCGAGCTGCACGCCAACTCGTTCCAGAACCAGCCCTATCTCGACAACCAGGTGGCCGACCGCGGCTTCAAGATCGAGAGCGTCGGTCTCACCGTGAACTTCCCGCTCGGCATCTACTCGAAGAAGTACAAGTCCTGGAGCGAGGTGCCGGACGGCGCCACCATCGCCATCCAGAACGACCCGACGAACGGTGGTCGCTCGCTGCTGCTCCTCCAGGACAAGGGCGTCATCAAGCTCAAGGAGGGCGTCGGCTTCAAACCCACCGTCGCCGATATCATCGAGAACCCGAAGAAGCTGAAGTTCCTCGAGGTCGATGCAGCCCAGACGCCGCGCTCGCTCGACGACGTGGCCGCTGCGGCGATCAACACCAACTATGCCGTCTCCGCCGGCCTCAAGCCACAGGACGCCATCCTGCGCGAGGACGCCAAGGGCCCCTACGTGAACCTGATCGCCGTGCGCAGCGCCGACAAGGACAAGCCCTGGGTGAAGACGCTGCTCGAAGCCTACCACTCGCCGGAGGTGAAGGCCTTCGTCGAGGAGACCTTCCAGGGCGCCGTCCTGCCGAGCTGGTAAGCATTGCCTTTCCTCCCGAGACTTGCCCCGGCCGTCGGCCGGGGCTTTTTTTGCTCTCCTGGGCAGGCGCCGCGTTGCACCGCACGCCGGTGACTCTATCCTGCCGCGAGACGAAACGGGGGGAGGTGACAAGTTGCCGATCGCGCGGGTCCTGGCCTGGTCGCTGGCCTATTTCGTGCTGGCGCATTACGCCCAGATCATGGCGGGCGGTCCGGACGGGATCGTGCCGATCTGGCCGGCTATCGGCATCGCGCTCTTCCTCATACTGCGCCACGGGCCGGTCGGCCTCGTGCCGGTGGCCATCGGCGGCGCGGCAACGGTCGCCAATACCTATGCCGAGCCGCTGCGTCTCCTCACCGAGCTGCTTCTCGTCGGCGCAACCCTCGTCGGCGCCCTCGCGGCCCGCCACGCCTGCCGGCTCGCGGGCGGCTGCACGGAGATCTTCAGCCGCACGCGCGATATGGTGGTGTTCCTCACCGCCGGCTGCCTCGTCATCTCGGCCGTCGCGGCCCTCATCGGCGTCCTCGTGCTCTACGTCACCGGCGTCTTTCCCGGTACGGAGCACCTTGCCGACCTGCCGCCGCGCTTCATGACCTGGTTCATCTCGGACCTTGCCGGCACCGTGCTCGTCNCCCCCCTGCTGATGGCCTGGAGCAACGGGCAGGGGATCGGCCGCCCGTCTCTCGTCAGCCTCGCCTGCTGGCTCGCACTCATCGCCGCCGCTGCCGTCACCTGGGTCGCCGACCTTGCAGCCGACGTGGAGAACGCGGCGATGCTGCTTCTGTTCGGCCCGACGCTCGCCGCGGCAGCCCTGTCGACGCAGCCGCGCGCCTTCACGGCCATGGTCCTGTCGGGCGCCTTCCTCGCCGTGGCCGTGGTGGCGGACAACATCTATGCGGCGCAGCAGGGCCTGCGCCGCGAGACCGTGGCGCTGCTCCTCGTCCAGCTCTATCTCGTCTCCATCGTGGAGACACACCTCGTGCTCTATGCGGCGATCGCGGAAAATCGCCGCTCCATTGCGGAGCGGGTCAACCTCGCCAAGCACTTCTCGCCCAACATGGTCGATCTCATCGCCCGCCTCGGCCGCCCGTTCGAGAAACCGAACCGGCAGCGGGCGACCGTCCTGTTCTGCGACCTGCGCGACTTCACCCGCCTGTCGGAGGCGGAAGGGCCGGAGGCGACCATCGCCCTCCTCAGGGACTTTCACGCCACCATGACGGATATCGTCTTCCGCCACGACGGCACGCTCGACCGCTATCTCGGCGACGGCCTCATGGCGGTGTTCGGCATGCCCGAGCCCTCGCCCGACGATGCGCTGCGGGCCGTCGCCTGCGCGCGGGAGATGCAGGAGGCGCTCGCTGGCATCAACGAGCGGCGGCGCGCGCGCGGCGAGACACCGCTCGACATGGGCATCGGCCTACACACGGGCGAGGTGATGCTGGGCGACATTGGCTCGGAGACAACGCGGTCAGTCACCGTCATCGGTGACACGGTGAACGTGGCGAGCCGGTTGCAGGGCCTGAGCAAGGAGATCGACGCCGCCATCGTGCTCAGCACGGAGACACGGTCGGCCGCACTGAGCGCCTGCAACGGGGATGCGGGCCCGCTGTCGGACTTCGTCCACCTCGGCGCAATCACGCTGCGCGGGCACAGCCGGCCGACCGACACCTGGTCACTGCCGCGCGTGCGCCCGGCAGTGCCCGCCGCCTGAGGCGGCGGGCCGGGACGCGTCTGCCTGTCAGTCCTTGGCGCGCTCCACGTAGGAGCCGTCCGCCGTCATGACGACGATGCGGGTGCCGGCGACGATGTGCGGCGGCACCATGGTGCGCACGCCGTTCGACAGGATGGCGGGCTTGTAGGAGGAGGAGGCGGTCTGGCCCTTCACCGTCGGCTCCGTCTCGACGACCTCGAGCGTCACGCGCTGCGGCAGATCAATGGCGACGGCGTTGCCCTCGTAGATGGAGAGCATGCAAGCCATGCCCTCCTGCAGATAGACGGCCTGCTCGCCGATCACATCCGACGGCACGGAGATCTGGTCATAGGTCTCCGGATTCATGAAGATGTAGCTGTCGCCGTCCTGGTAGAGATAGGTGTGCTCGCGATCCTCGACGTAGGCGCGCTCCACCTGCTCGGTCGTCTTGTAGCGCTGGGTCGTCTTGGTGCCGTCGGACAGACGACGCATGTCGATCTGCGTCGTGGGCGTACCCTTGCCGGGAAAGAAGCTCTCGGCGGAGAGGACGACGTAGAGCTGGCCGTCCACCTCGAGAATATTGCCTTTGCGCACAGAGCTGGCGATGACCTTCACTGATGTAACCTCTGCTTCGTTTATCCCTGGGCAGCCCCGGCTGCAGACCCGGCCGGCCCCTGAAACGTCGGCGCGCACCATAGAGCATCGGAGGGAAAAGTGGGAACCCGCTTTTCGCGTCCTCCACGCTGCTCGGCTTCTCACGCCCTGCCCGCCGCGCTAGAAGACGCGACATGTCGAACACGACCGCCTGGTGGCGCCCCCATTTCCACGCCGATCGCCGGCCGCTCCTCGCCACGCGCGGCCGCGTGAAGGAGGCGCTGCGCCGTCTCTTCACCGACGATGGCTTCGTCGAGGTCGAGAGCGCCATCCTGCAGGTCTCGCCGGGCAACGAGACGCACCTGCACGCCTTCGCCACGGCCCTCCTGCGCGCCGACGGAACGTCGCGACCACTCTATCTGCACACCTCGCCGGAATTCGCCTGCAAGAAGCTGCTGGCCGCCGGCGAGACCCGTATTTTCGACTTTGCGCGCGTCTTCCGCAACCGCGAGCGCAGCGACCTGCACCATCCCGAGTTCACCATGCTCGAATGGTACCGGGCGGGAACCGACTATCGTGCCATGATGGCGGACTGTGCCCGCATCCTGCCGCGCGCTGCCGAGGCGGCGGGCGCCACGCGCCTGGTCTTCCGCGACCGCGAGGCGGACCCCTTCGCCGCGCCGGAGGAGCTCACGGTCGTCGAGGCCTTTGCGCGACACGCAGGCATCGACATCCTGTCCNCCCTCGCGCCGGACGGGGCGAACAACGACCGCGACCGGCTCGCGGCACTTGCGGCCGAGCAGGGCATCCGTACCGCCGACGACGACACCTGGTCCGACATCTTCAGCCGCATCCTGTCAGAGCGCGTCGAGCCCCGGCTCGGCTGCGGCCGGCCGACGCTGCTCATCGACTATCCCGCGAGCGAGGCGGCCCTCGCCCGCCGCAAGCCGGACGATCCGCGCTTCGCCGAGCGGTTCGAGCTCTATGCCTGCGGCGTCGAGCTCGCCAACGCCTTCAGTGAGCTGACGGACCCGCAGGAGCAGCGCCGGCGGTTCGAGGCCGACATGGACGAGAAGGAGCGCATCTACGGCGAGCGCTACCCCATCGACGAGGCGTTTCTCGCCGCCCTTGCCCTGATGCCGGAGGCAAGCGGCTGCGCCCTCGGCTTCGACCGGCTGGTGATGCTGCTCACCGGGGCCCGGCGCATCGAGGACGTGCTGTGGACGCCGATGCCGCGCGACGAAGAGGAGAGCCGGCCATGACCGCCCCGCTGCGGCGCAGCCTCACGCAGCCCCGGCATCTCGTCGAGGCCGGCCTCGCGCCGGCCGAAAAGCTCGAGGCGCTCGAGGCCGTGGCCGCGCGCTACGCTGTCTCCATCACCCCCACCGTGGCGGGCCTGATCGACACCGGCGACCCCGACGACCCCATTGCCCGCCAGTTCGTGCCCGATGCAGCGGAACTCGCCACGACCCCCGAGGAAAGCGCCGATCCCATCGGCGACGATGCGCACAGCCCTGTCGAGGGGATCGTCCACCGCTATCCCGACCGGGTGCTGCTCAAGCTGGTGCATGTCTGCCCGGTCTACTGCCGCTTCTGCTTCCGCCGCGAGATGGTGGGCCCCAGGGGCCACGGCACGCTGTCGGGCGAGGCACTCGCCGCCGCGCTCACCTATATCCGCGACACCGAGGCGATCTGGGAGGTCATCCTGTCAGGCGGCGACCCTCTCGTCGCCTCGCCGCGCCGCCTCCGCGAGGTGATGCAGGCCCTCGGAGACATCGGGCACGTCAAGGTGGTGCGCTTCCACAGCCGGGTGCCGGTGGTGGAACCGGACCGCATCGACCAGGCGCTCGTCGCCGCCCTCAAGGCGTCGGGCAAGGCGACTTACGTCGTCATCCACGCCAACCNCCCGCGCGAGCTCGGCGAGGAAGCCTGCCGCGCCCTGTCGCGGCTCGCCGATGCGGGCATCGTGCTGCTCAGCCAGACGGTGCTGCTCGCCGGCATCAACGACGACCCGGCGGTGCTCGGGGCGCTGATGCGCCGCTTCGTCGAGAACCGGGTCAAGCCCTACTACCTGCACCACGGCGATCTTGCACCGGGCACGGGCCACTTCCGCACGACGATCGGCAAGGGCCAGGCGCTCATGCGCGCCCTGCGCGGGCGCTGGTCGGGCCTCTGCCAGCCGACCTATGTGCTCGATATTCCCGGCGGCCACGGCAAGGTGCCCGTCGGACCGTCCTATATCGAGACATCACCTGACGCAGAACGGTTCACCGTCCGCGNCCCCGACGGATGCGCGCACAGCTACCCGCCCGAGCCGGATCAGGCCGGATAGAGCGGCAGCGCGGGAAGAACCGTGCCTCCCTCGCTCAGCACGACGTAGCGGAAGCCGCCCTGCTGGGCATGGCCGAGCACCGCAGCAAGATCCGGAGCCGCCGAGCGCAGCGCCGGATCCTCGAGCGCCGTGACCGGAAAGGCGTGACCGTCCCTTACCGGAATCGCGGTCCACAGGCGCGGATCGTAGTCGGCGATGCGCTGCCGCGTCTCGGCGCGCAGATGCAGGATGGAACAGACGAGTGTTCCCCTGCGCTCCCGCTTGCGACGGCCACCCGCGCCGCCGCGCCCGCAGGCCAAGGTCATGGCCGGACTCATCATCTTCGGCGCCTCCCCTTCTGGCACAACCGGGGCAAGCTCAGCACGGGCCATGCCATGCAACCGTGCGAGATCGCACGGGCACCGTGACAGGCGGGGTCACGGGACGCCAAAGGGCCGCCGCCATGTGCGGACGATCACGCGCGCCGGCGCCGTCCCATCCAGCCGACGATCACCGGCAGGGCGAGGCCAATGCCGAGGAAGCGGGCGAGGTGGTGCGACCCTACGAAGATCGGATCGAACCCCATGATGAGCGCGAGCACGGTCATGGCCTCGAGCCCGCCCGGCGCGAAGGCGATCAGCGCCGTGCCGAACGGCACGTGCGCGAGCCCCGCCGCAGCGAAGGCGAAGGCGGACGCTACGATGATGGACAGGATGAACGAGGCGAAGGCAGCCGGCATGCTCGCCACGAGAGCGTGCCGGTCCACGGTGCGGAAACGCAGGCCGATGTAGCAGCCGAGCAGGACAAGGCCGAAGGTGGTGATGCTCGGCGGCATCAGCCCGTCGACGAGACCCAGCGCATGCCCCGTGCCGCTGACCAGCGTGGTACCGAGCAGCAGCGGCGCGGCCATGCCCAGCCGGCGCAGGACCTCCCCGACGCCCCAGCCGAGAAGGAGCAGGGCGCCGAGCGCCCCTGCACTCATGGCCACCCCCTCGAGGACGACGGTCCCCTCCCCGCCGCCGAGGGCGAAAAGCACGCTGGGCAGGACCACGACAAGGACCGCGAGGCGGAAGGACTGCACGACGGCGATGGGCCCGACGCTGGCGTTCCTGTCGGCCGCGACAGCCATGACCGTGGACAGCGCCCCCGGCATGGAGGCGAGGAGCGCGTCGAGCCGGTTCCATCGCGACAGCCGCACCAGCCACAGGCCGGAGGTGGCGACCACGGCGACGATGCTGAGCGCCAGGAGCATGAGGCTCGTCGGATAGCGCGCAAAGGCGGCCATCGCCTCCGGCGTCGCCGCCGCCCCCATGGAGGTACCGGCCAGCAGCATCGCCGCATCGGTCACGCTGGGCGACATCGGCACCGCGCGCCGCGTGGCGCACAAAAGGCCGACCGCGACCACCGAGCCGGACAGCCAGGCGGCGGGCACGTCGAGGAGATTGAAGAGGAAGCCGCCAACAGCCGCAACGAGGATCTGGGCAGCCTGCCAGAGGCCGTTTCGCACCGTCTCCCGATTGCGCAGCATTCGCCTGTTCGCCCCTCTTCTCAGCGAGCCCCCTCAATGCACCGCCTGGAGGGCCCCGCCAAGGGCCCCCTGCGCAGGGCGGCCCTGCCGAGGGCGAAGGGCGCTCACCTGAGGGCGCGGGCGAGGCGGGCGACGGCCTCCTCGAGGTCCTCCGCCTTGCGGGCGAAACACAGGCGCAGGAAGCGCTCTCCGCCGGCACCGAAGGCCGAGCCGGGCGCGAGCCCGACGTTCGCCTCGTCGACGAGACGGATGGCGAGGCGGCGCGTGTCGTCCTCGCCGTCGACGCTGAAGAAGAGATAAAACGCGCCCGCCGGCTCGGCGAAGCGCACGCGGCCCGTGGCGGCGAGGCCGCGGCAGACGATGTCGCGGCCTGCCTTCGCCCGTGCGATCTGGTGGGCGACGAAGCCCTCGCCGTGGTCGAGCGCGGCGACGCAGGCCCGCTGGATGAACACGGCGACGCCCGAAGTCGCATACTGGATGAGGTTCTCGATCNCGTCGCCGAGGGCCGGCGGCGCCTCGAGCCAGCCCACGCGCCAGCCGGTCATCGCCCAGTTCTTCGAGAAGGTCTGCACGAAGACGATGCGGTCGTCGTCTTCCATCACGTCGCGGAAGGACGGGGCCCGCTCCGCCCCGTCGTAGACGAAGCGGCCGTAGATCTCGTCGGCGATGATCCACAGGCCGTGCCGGCGTGCGAGCGCCAGGATGGCGGCGAGCTCCTCACGCGTCGCCGTCCAGCCGGTTGGATTGGCGGGGGNGTTGATGCAGATGACGCGCGTCGCCGGCGTGATCGCGCCCGCAAGGCGGTCGAGATCCAGCGTCCAGCCCGCATTGCTGAGCTGCATCGGCACCGGCACTGCCTTTGCGCCAGCGATGCCGATGGCCGCCTCGAAGTTCGGCCAGGCGGGCGTCGGCAGCACGACCTCATCACCGCTGCCCACCAGCATGCGCACCGCGATCTGGAGCGCCTGCATGCCCGAACCGGTGACATAGAAGCGCTCAGCCGCATAGGGCTTGCCGTAGAGGCGCGAGATGTAGCGCGCCAGCGCCTCGCGCAGCTCCGGGATGCCGCGCTGCCAGGTGTAGAAGGTCTCGCCCGCTGCGAGCGAGCGCGTCGCGGCCTCCGCGATGAAGGCCGGAGTGGGCATGTCGCCCTCGCCGACCCACAGCGGGATCAGGCCGGGCCGCGTGCGCCCGTGGTTGACGACGTCGACGATGCCGCTCGCGGGAGCCTCGCGGGCTTCGCGGCGCAGGCTGGACAACAGGGACAGGTCGTTCACGACGGTAAGCTCGCCGGCAGTTTCGACTGCCGCGCTCCTACACCATCGCCGCGGCGCGAGCCATGAATTGTGGCGATGGACCGATCAAACTTCATGAAGGGNGCGCAGGCGAGGCCGCCTGCGCACGTTCTCCTCACGCGCTCCGGTTCTTCAGGAGGTCGCGAATCTCGGTGAGCAGCTGGATGTCGGCCGGCGTCTCGGGCGCCGCCTCTGGCTGCTTCTGCTGCCGCTTCAGCCGGTTCATCGCCTTGACGACAAGGAAGAGCACCCAGGCAATGATGAGGAACTTGAGCGCAATGGTGACGAAGTTGCCCCAGGCGAGCACAGCCCCCTGCCGCCTTGCCTCCTCGAGCGAGCTCGCCGTCNCCTCTGAAGCAAGCGGCAGGAAATAGTTGGAGAAGTCGAGCCCGCCGGTAATGGCACCAACGATGGGCATGATGATGTCATCGACCATTGATGACACGATCGCGCCGAAGGCCGCGCCGATGATGACGCCGATGGCGAGATCGACCACATTGCCCTTGAGAGCGAACTCCTTGAACTCCTGAAGCATCCTGCCCCTCCTGGCACACGCAGCGACCATGTGTCGCAATGCGCGGCAGGTTAGCGCAAGCGCGCGGACGGTACACCCAGAAATTGCAATTGATGCACGGTTCGGCCCGGCTGCNCTTTAGTCCAATGGCCTTCGCCGGGCGGCAACGGTAGGCTCCCCGAAGGTCGCACGGCGCGACCGGTGGTGGGAGGCGTCGTCGGACATGCTGGCCGGCTGGGTGGTCGTTCTCGCAGCGCTCGTCTATCTGTGCGGTCTCTTCGCCGTCGCCCATGCGGGCGACACCTTCGCCCGGGGCGTCATGGACGGGCGCATGCGCGCCACAATCTACGCCCTAGCCCTCGCCGTCTATTGCACGAGCTGGACCTTCTTCGGCTCCGTCGGCCTCGCCGAGCGCTCCGGGCTCGATTTTCTCACCATCTACATCGGCCCCATCCTCGTCATCGGCCTCGGCCATCGCCTTGTCGGACGCATCGTGCAGCTCGCCAAGGCGCAGAACATCACCTCAATCGCCGACTTCGTGGCCGCGCGCTACGGCAAGAGCGACCGCGTCGCCGCGCTCGTCGCGGTCATCGCGGTGGTCGGGGCCGTGCCCTACATCGCCCTCCAGCTGAAAGCCGTGTCATCGTCGCTGGAGGTCTTCCTCGCCGTCACGGAGGACCACGGACTCGGCCACTCGATCTTCGGCGACCTTGCCCTCCTCGTCGCCGGCGTGCTCGCTGCCTTCGCCGTCGCCTTCGGCACCCGCCAGATCGACGCAACGGAGCACCACGACGGCCTCGTCCTCGCCATCTCGCTCGAGAGCGTCGTCAAGCTCTTCGCCTTCCTCGCCGTCGGCTTCTTCGTCACGTTCTGGATGTTCGATGGCCTGGGCGACCTGTGGCAGAGGGCCAGCGAAGCCACGACACCGGGCATCTTCGAGCGCACGTCCGAACCCGTCGGCTTTCTCACTCTGACGATCCTGGCCGCCGGCGCCGCCATTCTCCTGCCGCGCCAGTTCCACATGGCCATCGTCGAGAACCGCCACCCGGCCGACATCCGGCGCGCGGCCTGGACGTTCCCGCTCTACCTCGTCCTCATCAACCTGTTCGTCATTCCCATCGCACTGGCCGGCGAAGTGATCTTCCCGCGCGGCACCATCGACTACGACATGACCGTGCTCGCCCTGCCGCTCCACGACGGTGCGGTGCTGATGGCGCTCGTCGCCTTTATCGGCGGCCTCTCCGCCGCCACGGCCATGGTGATCGTCGACTCGGTGGCCCTCGCCATCATGATTTCCAACGATCTCGTCATGCCGCTGGTGCTGCGCCGCCGCGGACGCCGTGCGGAGGACGAGCGCACGGATGCGGGCGACCTCGGCCGCTTCGTCGTCATGGTTCGGCGGGTCGCCATCGTCGCCGTCATTCTCTTCGCCTATGTCTATTACCGCGCCTCGGGCGAGGCGGCGCTCGCCGCCATCGGCCTCCTGTCCTTTGCGGCGGTGGCACAGATCGGCCCGGCCTTCTTCGGCGGCCTCATATGGCGGCGCGGCACCGCCCTCGGCGCGAGCGCGGGCCTTGCCGCGGGCTTCGCCGTCTGGGCCTACACGCTGCTGCTGCCGAGCCTCGCCGGCAGCGAGGGCGTCTGGCACGACCTCGTCCGCGACGGTCCCTTCGGCCTCGCTGCCCTGCGGCCCACGGCTCTGCTCGGCATCGACCTGCCGCCGCTCACGCACGGCGTGGTCTGGAGCCTTGCCGTGAACGTCGCCGCCTATATCGGCTTCTCGCTGCTGCGGCCGGCGAACCCCATGGAGCGGCTGCAGGCCAACGTCTTCATCGCCCGCGACAGTGCACCGATGGCCCAGGCCTTCCGCCTGCGCCGCTCGGCCGTCACGGTCGATGACCTGCGCGCCACCGTGGGGCGCTATCTCGGCGCGGAACGCACGGACGCCGCCTTCGCCAGCTTCGCCGCGAGCCGCGGCATCGTCCCCAACGGCAGCGCCGAGGCCGACATCCACCTTCTGCGCTTCGCCGAGCACCTGCTCGCCTCCGCCATCGGCGCGGCCTCCTCGCGCCTCGTGCTGTCGCTGCTGCTGCGCCGGCGCAACGTCTCCACCAAGGCGGCCCTCAAGCTGCTCGACGACGCCTCGGCGGCCATGCAGTACAACCGCGACCTGCTGCAGCACGCGCTCGACCATGCCAGGCAGGGCATCACGGTGCTGGACAAGGACCTGCGCCTGATGTGCTGGAACAGGGCGTTCCGCGAGCTCTACGACCTGCCGGAAGAGCTGGTGCACGTGGGCGTCGGCCTTGAGGAGATCGTGCGCTTCAACGCCGAGCGTGGCTCCTACGGCGAGGGCAACCCGGACGACCTCATCGCCGCACGCCTTGAGAGCTTCGTCAATGACACAGAGCCGGTGCGCCTGCGGCTCTACCCCTCCGGCAAGGTCATCGAGATCCGCTCCAACCACCTGCCGGACGGCGGCATCGTCACCACCTACGCCGACATCACCGATACCGTCAGCGCCGAGGAGGCGCTGGAGCGCGCCAACGAGACACTGGAGCGACGCGTGCGCGAGCGGACCGAGGAGCTGATGCGCCTCAACGAGGAGCTGCGCAGCGCCAAGGCCGCAGCCGACGAGGCCAATGCGTCCAAGACGCGCTTCCTCGCCGCGGCGAGCCACGACATCCTGCAGCCGCTCAACGCGGCACGCCTCTATGTCACCTCGCTCGTCGAGCGCGACCGCAAGGCGGGCGATGCTACGCTCGCCGAGAACATCGACGGCGCTCTCGACGCGGTGGAGGAGATCCTCACCGCCCTTCTCGACATCTCCCGCCTCGACACGGGGGCGCTCAAGGCCGAGCCGTCGCTCTTCCGGCTCGACGACATGTTCCGCGCCCTGCGGCGCGAGTTCGGCCCGATGGCGCGCGAGAAGGGGCTCGAACTCACTTTCGTCGACACGTCCTGCACGGTCAGGACCGACCGGCGGCTGCTGCGCCGCCTGCTGCAGAACCTCATCTCCAACGCCATCAAGTACACGCCGAGCGGAAAGGTGCTCGTCGGCTGCCGCCGGCGGGGCAACAGGCTGCGCATCGAGGTGTGGGACACGGGTCTCGGCATCCCGGCCTCGAAACAGAAGGTCGTCTTCCGCGAGTTCCTGCGTCTCGAGCAGGGTGCGCGCGAGGCGCGCGGCCTTGGCCTGGGCCTGTCCATCGTCGAGCGCATCGCGCGGGTGCTCGACCATCCCCTGTCGCTGCGGTCGGTGCCGGGCCGCGGCTCGGTGTTCTCGGTCGAGGTGCCCCTCGTCTCGGCCCTGCCGGCGGGCGGCGATGCCGCCGAGGCGGAGCCCGCCCCCGCCGCCCCGCTCGACGGCCTCGTTGTCCTCGCCATCGACAACGAGAAGCAGATCACCGAAGGCATGCAGCTGCTGCTCGGCGGGNGGGGCTGCACCGTCTATACCGCTCCGGGCTTGAACCAGGCGCAGGAGGTGCTGCGCCGCGAGGGCGTGCGGCCGGACGTCATCATCGCCGACTACCACCTCGACGAGGGCGACGGCATCGAGGCAATCGTCGCCCTGCGGTGGAAGCTGGCGCGCGAGCTGCCCGCCGTGCTGCTCACCGCCGACCGGTCGCCCTCGGTGCGCGCCGAGGCCGCTGCCAAAGACATCCACGTGCTGCACAAGCCGCTGAAGCCGGCGGCCCTGCGCGCACTGCTGACGCGCTGGAGAACGCTCAGGATCGCCGCAGAATAGGCTCAGACGTCGCTGGAATAGGCCGGCCTGCCGCTCGCCAGCATGTCGGCGAGGAGATCGAGCCGGTCCTGCCCCCAGAACACCTCGCCGTCGACGACATAGGACGGCGAGCCGAAGACATCGGCCGCGACGGCATCGGCGATGTTGCCGGCATAGGCGGCCCCGGCCGCTTCGCCGTGTGCCGCCTCCAGCATCGCCGCGGGATCAATGCCGACCTCCGCCGCGATGTCCGCCAGCACTGCCTCGTCGGCAAGGTTCTCGTCCCGCGCCACACGCCGGCGAAGGCGCGCGCGACGAAGGCGCCCGGGTCGATACCCGCCGCCTGCAGCGCGATGACACAACGGTCGGCCAGCGCCACCTCGAAGGGCCAGAACTTCGGATGGATGTTGAGCGCCACGCCCCGCTTCTCGCGCCAGCGCTGCAGCTCGACAAGCCGGTAGCGCTGGCGCACAGGGNGGCGCCTCGCGAGGGGCAGTCCACCCGTCTCCGAAAAGACCTCGCCCAGGAAGACGGGCTTGTAGGTCACGGTGCAACCATGCCTCCCCGCGATGGCGAGGAAGGGTGCGTGGCCGAGATAGGCCCACGGGCTGACGAGGGAGAAGTAGTAGTCGATGCTGCGCATGCCCGCGGGCTCCGATTTCGTCGGCCTGAGGTTAGCCGCCCGGCGCCGCGGCACCAGTGGCCTTCGGCGCACGTCTGCCTGCGCGTTTCAGCGCCGAAGGGCGCAGACGCGAGCCGGCGGGGCCGGCTCGCGCCGATGTCGCTTCCGCCCGGCCTCAGGCCGCCTTCCTGCGGGCAGGCTTGTCCGCGGACGAGGCGTAGAAGCTCGTGTGCTCGCGGGCCATGCGCATCAGCAGGCGGCAGGGCTTGAAGCGCTCGCCGTGTTTCTTCGCCAGGGCCTTGGCGAGGTCCACGAAGGCGGCGACGCCCATGCCATCGATGTAGGACAGCGTGCCGCCCGTGAAGGGCGCGAAGCCGAAGCCGAGGATGGAGCCCACGTCCGCCTCGCGCGGATCGGTGATGACCTTCTCCTCCACCGCCCGCGCCGCCTCCAGCGCCTGCACCACGAGGAAGCGCTGCTTCAGCTCGGCAATGTCGATGGTGTCGGGGTCGAGCTTCGTCTTCTGCAGCTCGGCGAGGCCGGGCCACAGCCGCTTCTTGCCGCCTTCGGGATAGTCGTAGAAGCCCTTGCCGTTCTTGCGGCCAAGACGGCCCCGCTTCTCCACCAGCTCGACGAGAAGCTCCTCCTGCTCCGGGTCGATCGCCTCCGGCCCCACCTGGGCCTTCGTTGCCTTGAGGATCTTCAGTGCCAGGTCGAGGGCCACCTCGTCGTTGAGCGACAGGGGACCGACCGGCATGCCCGCCATGCGCGCCACGTTCTCGATCATGGCCGGCGGCACGCCCTCGAGGAGCATGCGATGACCCTCGCGCACATAGGCCATGACACAGCGGTTGGCATAGAAGCCGCGGGCGTCGTTGACGACGATCGGCGTCTTTCTGATGGCGCGCACGTAGTCGAGCGCCACCGCGAGCGCCCGGCTGCCCGTCTTCCTGCCGAGGATGACCTCCACCAGCATCATCTTCTCGACCGGCGAGAAGAAGTGAATGCCGATGAACTGCTTCGGCCGCTGCGAATGGCCGGCGAGGCCGGTGATCGGCAGGGTCGAGGNGTTGGAGGCGAAAATGGCGCGCGGACGCATCGCCGTCTCGGCCCTGGCGATGACCTCGGCCTTGACCTTGGGATCCTCGAACACCGCCTCGATGACGAGGTCGCAATCCTTCAGCAGCGCATAATCATCCGTCGCCGTGATGCGTGCCAGGAGGGCGTCGCGATCGGCCATCCTGGCACGCCCCTTCATGATCTGGTCGCTCATCAGCTTGTGCGAATGGGCCTTGCCCTTCTCGGCCGCCTCCACGCTCTGGTCGATGAGCACGACCTCCATGCCCGCGAGCGCGGTGACGTAGGCGATGCCAGCGCCCATGAAGCCGGCGCCGAGCACTCCGACGCGCCGCAGCTTGGCCGGCGGCACGTCCGCCGGGCGCCGGGCGCCCTTGTTCAGCTCCTGCATCGAGACGAAGAGCGTGCGGATCATCGCCGCCGCCTCCTTCGAGCGCAGGATCTTCGCGAAATAGCGGCTCTCCACCTCGAGTGCGAGATCCATCGGCAGCTGCAGCCCCTCGTAGACGGCCTGCAGGATCGCCTTCGCCGCGGGGTAGTTGTCATGCGTCTCGCGCCGGTAGATGGCGTTCGCCGCCGGCCACACCTGCATGCCGGCCGGCGAATAGACGCGGCCGGACGGGTTCTTGAAGCCCTTCTCGTCCCACGGCGCGACGGCGCTGCCGCCGGCGCGCAGCCATTCCTTCGCCGTCTCGACGATCTTGTCGCGCGGCGCCACGGCGTGGACGAGGCCCATGTTGCGCGCCATCAGCGGACGGATCTGCTCGCCCTTGAAAAGCATCTGCAGCGCATCGGCCGTCTGCATCAGTCGCGCGACGCGCTGCGTACCGCCTGCGCCGGGGAAGAGGCCCACCTTGATCTCGGGCAGCCCGACGCGGGTCACATCGGCATCCGAGACGACGCGGAAGTGGCAGGCAAGCGCAAGCTCGAAGGCGCCGCCGAGGCACACGCCATGAATGGCCGCGGCGAACGGCTTGCCGCAGGTCTCCAGCCGGCGATAGAGCTGCGACAGCTTGCGCGACTGGGCAAAGAAATGGGCGACCGCCTTCTCCTCGCCCTCCGTGCGGGCGAGCCTCGCATATTCGGCGCCAAGCCCCTGCAGCATGGTGAGGTCAGCCCCCCCCGAGAAGGTCTCCTTCCCGGAGGTGATGATGCAGCCCTTGATGGCGGTGTCGTTGGCGACTGTCTCGACGATGGCGGCAAGCTCCTCCATCACCTGCGGGGTGATGACATTCATCGAGCGGCCGGGCATGTCCCAGGTCGCGACGGCGATGCCCTCGGCATCGGTCTCGAAGCGGAAGTTCTCGAACTTCATGGAGTTTCTCCCTGACGGGCCGGGATGCCGCCGTCTCAGACCCGTTCGATGATGGTGGCCGTGCCCATGCCGGCGCCGATGCACAGCGTCACCAGGGCCGTCTCCTTGCCGGTGCGCTCCAGCTCGTCGAGCACCGTGCCGAGGATCATGGCCCCGGTGGCACCGAGCGGATGGCCCATGGCGATGGCCCCGCCGTTGACGTTGACCCTGGCGGGGTCGAGGTCGAAGGCCTGCATGTAGCGCAGCACGACGGCCGCGAAGGCCTCGTTGATCTCGAAAAGATCGATGTCCGCGAGGGTCATGCCGGCACGCTTCAGCACCTTCTTCGTCACGTCCACCGGCCCGGTGAGCATCAGCGCCGGCTCCGAGCCGATATTGGCGAAGGCGCGGATGCGCGCCCGCGGCTTGAGGCCGGCCGAACGGCCCGCCTTGCGCGAGCCGACGAGCACCGCTGCTGCCCCATCGACGATGCCCGACGAGTTGCCCGCATGGTGCACGTGGTTGAGTGCTTCGATCTCTGGGTGGGCGTCGATGGCAACGGCGGAGAAGCCGCCCATGTCGGCCATCTGCGCGAAGGAAGGCTTGAGCTGGGCAAGCGCCGGCATGTCGGTGCCTGGCCGCATATGCTCGTCCCTGTCGAGCAGGACGATGCCGTTGACGTCCGTGACCGGCGTCACCGACTTCTTGAAATAGCCGTTTTCCCAAGCCCTTGCGGCGCGCTTCTGGCTCTCCACGGCATAGGCGTCGCAATCGTCGCGGCTGAAGCCGTATTTCGTGGCGATGAGGTCGGCCGAGACGCCCTGGGGCATGAAGTAGGACTTCACGGCGATCTCCGGCTCCACCGGCCAGGCGCCGCCGGAGGCACCGATGCCCACGCGGCTCATGGACTCGACGCCGCCGCCCACCACCATGTCGTGCTGCCCGGACATGACCTGCGCGGCGGCGAAGTTCACCGCATCGAGGCCGGAGGCGCAGAAGCGGTTGATCTGGACACCGGGCACGTGGTGGCCATAGTCGGCGTTGAGCGCGGCGGCGCGGGCGATGTCGCCGCCCGCCTCGCCGACAGGATCGACACAGCCGAGCACCACATCGTCGACGAGGCGCGTGTCGAGATCGTTGCGCTCGCGCAAGGCCCTCAGCGCGGTCGTCGCGAGCTGCAGCGTCGTGACCTGGTGGAGCGCGCCGTCCGGCTTGCCGCGGCCGCGCGGCGTGCGCACATGGTCGTAGATGTAAGCGTCAGGCATTGCGTTTCTCCCGGCAATCCCCCTTCCCGCCGGTGGAAAGGGGGGCGATGAGGGCCGCGGTCCTGCGTCCGCCCGGTGTCCCACCCTGCCCCCTTTCCCGGCAGGGCGGGAAGGCGGAGCTGCAGCGCCGCCGTCCCGGCGGTCGCGACGTCGGGNGAACGGCTTCCGACAACCGCCCCCTCACTTCATTCAAATGCTCCCGCAAGGGGAGGGAACCTCAGAACATCTCCGCCGGCATTGCCATGATCGTGTCGGCGCCAGAGGAGATGCGCGCCAGATGGGCCGCGCTTTCCGGCATCGTCCGCTCCATGAAGAAGCGGCCGGCAAGCAGTTTGGCCTCCATCGCCGCGGCGTCGGCGCCGTTCGCCTTCTTGGCCAGCGCCGCCCGGGCGATGAGCCCCCACATGTAGCCGAGGGCAACGAGCCCGAAGAGGTGCATGTAGTCGTAGGCGCCGGCGCCGGCATTGTCCGGCTTCGCCATGGCGTTGTTCATGAACCACATGGTCGCCTGCTGCAGGTGACCGAGCGCGGCTTCGAGCGGCTTCACGTAGGGCGCCATGGCCTCGTCGCCGGCATGCTCCTTCACGAAGGCGCCAACCTCGTTGAAGAAGGCCATGACGGCGCGCCCGCGGTCACGCGGCAGCTTGCGGCCGACGAGATCGAGCGCCTGGATGGCATTGGCCCCCTCATAGATCATGGCGATGCGGGCATCGCGCACAAACTGCTCCATGCCCGTCTCGGCGATGTAGCCGTGGCCGCCAAACATCTGCTGGGCCCGGACGGCGTTCTCGAAGCCGATATCCGTCAGCACGCCCTTGAGGACCGGGGTCAGCAGCCCGAGGAGGTCATCCGCCGCCTGCTTCTCGGCCGCATCGCCCGAGCGGTGGGCGACGTCGCTCTTCAGAGCCGTCCACAGCACGAGGGCGCGCGCCGCCTCGTTGAAGGATCGGATGGCGAGGAGGTTCCGCCGCACGTCGGGATGCACGATCAGGGGATCGGCCGGCTTGTCCGGCTCCTTTGTGCCGGTGAGGGCACGGCCCTGCAGGCGCTCGCGGACATAGGCGACGGCGTTCTGGTAGGCGACCTCGGACTGGGCAAGGCCCTGGATGGCGACGCCGAGCCGTGCCTCGTTCATCATCACGAACATGGCGTTGAGGCCCCTGTTCTCGGCCCCGACCAGCCAGCCCCTGGCGCCATCATAGTTCATGACGCAGGTGGCGTTGCCGTGGATGCCCATCTTGTGCTCGATGGAGCCGCAGGAAACCTTGTTCGCCTCGCCGAGCGAACCATCGGCATTGACGAGTCGCTTCGGCACCACGAAGAGCGAGATGCCCTTGGTGCCGGCGGGCGCGCCCTCGATGCGCGCCAGCACCAGATGAACGATGTTCTCGGTGAGATCGTGCTCGCCGGCCGAGATGAAGATCTTGGTGCCGGTGATGGCATAGGAACCGTCGCCGTTCGGCACGGCCTTCGTCTTGATGAGGCCGAGGTCGGTGCCGCAATGCGGTTCCGTGAGATTCATGGTGCCGGACCAGGTGCCGGCGATCATCGGAGGCAGATAGAGCCTCCTCTGCTCCTCGCTGCCGTGGGTCGCGAGCGCGGCAATGGCCCCCATGGTCAGGCCGGGATACATGGCGAAAGCCATGTTGGCCGAAGAGGCGAACTCGTTCATCACAGCCGCGAGCGTATAGGGCAGGCCCTGACCACCGTATTCGGGCGCAGCCGCCAGGCCGATCCAGCCCCCCTGGGCGAAGGCGTCGTAGGCCGCCTTGAAGCCCTTCGGCGTCGTCACCCGCCCGTCTTCATGCCGGGTGCATCCCTCGAGGTCGCCCACGCGGTTGAGCGGCTGCAACACCTCCTCGCACAGCTTCGCGCCTTCCGACAGGATGGCCTCGATCACGTCGGGGCTCGCCTCGGCGAAGCCCGGAAGATTGTTGTAGCGCTCGATGCCGAAGACATCCTCGAGCAGGAAACGGACGTTGTCGACTGGCGCCTTGTAGCTCGGCATTCCGTGGCTCCCTCCCGCACTGCGCCTCGACCCGGCAGCCACCCACGGCGCGGCAGGCCGGACGCATCATTGTTCACATATAAACTATCTCGACGCCTTGCGGAAGGGCGCCCGGCAGCATCGTCCATGCCCGCCGGCTTCCCCCGCGCCGCCGCGAGGCGACCCGTGCATCCTGACAGTCATGGTTAACGGGATGCTAAAACTAAGTCATTGGTTTGCAAGGAAGGCGTTCCCAGAGTCGATTGATATTACGCGGAACCCTTGATGAGCCCAAGGTTCACTAGG
>JGI26051J44788_1000067_pt1 | contig 57530 bp, 37 predicted proteins | sample HigsolmetaGSP13D_FD_44788 | JGI IMG/M metagenome (IMG submission 44788) | reverse complement strand
TTTTTTTTTTTTTTTCTTTTCCATAGCCTAAGGGGGGGGGAAGGAGAAAAATAAAGGCCAGATGACGGGTACTACCTAATGAATGCGCTTGGCATTAGGTAGAGAATAGAGGGTCTTGCTGGGGAAAAGTGTGAAGGTTCATAATTTTTTTGTCCTAGGTACAAGTTGCCATCATTACTATCACAGTAGATTAGTACGCTCCAATACCTAGTTTGCAATATTGTAAATTTTTTTTGGAGCATGAGTTCCTGCGCGGCGGTCCTGGTGTTGAGAACCATATGGATGGTTTCCCGCCCATGTAAGAAAACCAAAAAGTGGGACACAAGTCGAAATTTCACCATGTCCGTTCGAGTTCCGCTGCACGCACATCATCCTGGGGGAGCGCAGACACCGCACGAGCCCGAGTCCTGAGACTGGCCAATCTTCGGACACTGGTCTCTGAGTGACGGCATAAAATTACTTGGGGTGTATCTCTCTCCTTTGGCAGTTGTTTCGTCTGTCATGGCAACTGGCGACGGCCCCGAGTCGGCGCCGGTCCCGCAGAGGTAGGTACAGTACCTAGGAGGGACAATCGATCAATCTCTCTCATGGTGTTTCCGGCTTTTCCGTACCTTACCTATCTCTATTGTGATTTCTGGTGTGTAAAAAATCTTGGGTGTAATAGTGCGCTGTACCATGAGGTCGTGCTTGAGTGCATTGATTTTTCTCTCTCTTTTTTAAGATGTCCTTGGACTGTACTCCGTCGTACTTCTTTTCTTACCGTGCCTCTCTCCTATTTTGATCTTTCTGGTCCAATGGTCTGATTGTGAGAAGCTTTGTATATTTTGATTTTTTTTTTTAGAAAAAAGTTCTGTCTGTGTCTACCTCACTTCCTTTTTTTTCTCATTTTTTTTCTATCTTTCTCTAACCATGTCTCCAGACCCCCCGCGGAGGACGGTCCTCTCAACGACCACATCGCGCTCAAGGAATGGGTCCTCCAACACGGCGGCCACCTGGACGATCGCGTCCAGCTCGCCAGGCATGAATCGCGCGGCGTGCATATCCAGGTCAAGCCGGACTGCGCCTCCGCCGGCGGCGTGCCGCCCGGCACCTGTGTCATCCGGACCCCGTTGGCCCTTACCATGTCGTATTTTGATGCCATCGATTTCCGTCCTTCTGCAGGTGCCGGTGCAGGTGCAGGTTCAGATTCCTCCCTCCCTTTCTTCTCCTCTCACGGCGTCACGTTCCCGCGGGCATTCATCGACGCCGTCGGGCCCGAGGAGACGACTGCCTTCTTCCTCATGGGCCAGTACCTGAGGGGCTCCGAGGGGTTCTGGTACCCGTATATTCGGACCCTGCCTCGTCCGGAGGAGCTCACGACGCCGCTGTACTACGACGAGGGCGGGGATCTGGAGTGGTTGAGGGGCACGAGTCTGTACGCGGCGAGGGAGCAGAGGATGGAGGTTTGGAGGGGGAAGTACGAGAATGGGGTGAGGGTGCTGCGGGAGTGCGGGTTCGAGGATGTAGGGAGGTATAGTTGGTGAGTGCTTTTCTTTTTGTTACCTGCTTCGTAACTGGACGGATGGTTAATATTGTGAAAATTAGGGACCTCTACAAGTGGGCGTCGACCATCATCGCTTCCCGGGCATTCTCCTCCAAGGTCCTGTCCGGTGTCATTGGAGCATCGGATCTCCCGGAGGACAGGATGTCGGTTCTGCTGCCGTTGATCGATGTCACGAATCACCGGCCACTGGCAAAGGTTGAATGGAAAGCTGGGGAAAGGGACATTGGCGTTACCGTGCTGGAAAGTGTTGCAGCTGGCCAGGAGGTTGGGAATAACTATGGCCCAAGAAATAATGAGCAGTGTGAGTTCGTCTCCGATTCTCTGGGTTGACTGCTCTCAAATTATGATGGTAAACGTGCTGACTCATAAATCAGTGATGATGAACTACGGCTTCTGCATTCCCCAGAATCCTGTTGATTACCGCGTCGTTAGCCTGAGAGCGCCGCCGGGAAGCCCATTGTACGAAGCAAAGAGCAGACAGCAGCAGATGTTTCCTAATGCCCAAGCGAAAACAGAGGACAGGTATTATGTCTTTAATGTCTCCTATCCTTTTCTCGACCCGAATGCCGCCATGGAGCACTCCATCTTCTCTCCGGACTTGTCTGATGCCGTCTCTATACTCTCGGCAAACGATCGAGAGTTCGAGACACTAGAAGTCTCCGAAGACGCGGTCCGAATACCGGTGCAGCCCTATGGGAACTCCCGCAACGTTCTTGCTGCTCTGAGCCAGATCGTTATCGAGCTTATTACGCATATTGTCAAGTTGAAATCGTCGGCGCAAGGTCTGCAACAACCGCGGAATCTGAAACAGATTCACGCGAAGATGTTTCGTGACAGCCAAGTCACGCTCTCTGAGACAGCGATCATCATTGCTGAGTGGACGCTGGCTCGGGCTAGGGAACATGGAACTTCCAGCAGCGTAATGGAGGATCGCGTCAATTCATACCTGTCCCGTCTCCCTGCTGGCAAGTTCTCAGAAGAGACGATTGCTCGGATCCGATCAACGATTCTGGGACGCAAATCGCTTCTCAAGCACGAGGGCGAATTGTTCCAGTTCCGGGACATTTTTGGCATGCTCCCAGCCGAGATGCAGGAGCCATACAGGAACTGCATGCGCAATCTACTCTCTCGCGCGGAGCAATTGATCGCCCCGCAGACACCGGACAATGCATCTGGACCGCTTGGGTTCTCGGTCATTCTCTGCTTCCTCGTCGCAATATACAGATTTATGACCGCCTCTCCTGAGAAGAAAGCTCAGCTACCGCCCCGTCTGACGCGCTGGGCCCGTTTCCTCCTCGACACGTATCCCCCACCCCCGGATGACGTCGCTTGGGTGCTTCCGGACGAGAACGATGAAGCGCTTCTCAGCAACTTCGACGACATAGTGGAGACGATACGGTCTCAGAATCCGCAGATCTTCTCCGGCGTGGCCCATCTCGCCGGCGACTGGCAGGGTGACGGGTGGTGGCTGTCCCCGAACTGGCTGCGGTGGGCATGGATGGCGGCCGAGCAAGAGATGGTCAATGTCCCCGATGATCCGTTGAGATTTGTGACGACGGGGAGCCTTGGGGCCGGAGGACCGGTGATGCTGTCTACGGTTTCTTACCTGTATATTCCGCAGGATGCAGATGCGTCTGGCGGGGGAAGTTAGAGGTCGGATGGGCTGTCTCGTGTGGGAATTTAATTGATAACATCTCTCTACCTGCAAATATATAGCTTTTTTAAGCACGAGAGGCATCGACAATCTTTTTTACGGCGCTTTATCACATTGATGGTGGCTGGGAAGAGTTGTAAACAGCTTGGACACGTGTGTCTTGCTTCAAGGATGTTAAATGATATCTCAGCAACTTCAGGAATAACACTCTCAGTGACCAAAAATCTACCACCAAGATACAGAAGCCTGATAATGGTGCACCGCGGTGTCTGTTTCCGCTCGATATGATATCACGTGACCTCTCGGTGGTCCAATGAGGAAGGCCCCAAATCCGGGGTACTCAGCGACCCGACGGCATCTCCACACTGAGGGTCGACGACAGCGAGCGAGATCCCCATATCCCCAGCCTTCGCTCTCCCCGTCTCCCTCCACCCCTCCACAGCGCGCTCCATCGAGCCCCCGTCACCATGATATCCCGTGCGGCGGCTCCCTCTGCCTCCTCTCTCGCCCACCTCTCCTCCCGCACCCTTCCTTCGACCGCCGCAGCTTCCCGACTCCCCGCGGCCTCGTCGCAGAGGCAGCCCGCTCGCGCCTTTGCGACGGTCCAGGAGGGCGCGGCGCCCAAGAAGTCCTATGGAGGTCTGAAGGACCAGGACCGTATATTCACGAACCTGTACGGTCACCATGACACAGATCTGAAGACGGCGATGAAGTATGGAGATTGGTACAAGACCAAGGAGATCCTACTGAAGGGTCATGACTGGGTACGCCGTCCAATGCTTTGTGTGGCTGTAATCGCGATTCTGGGACTTTGAAATGCTCATGCGATTGTTCAATTCTGCAGCTCATCTCGGAACTCAAGGCCTCCGGTCTTCGAGGCCGTGGCGGTGCCGGATTCCCCTCTGGACTGAAATACGTAAGTAGTAGTAAAAAGCAACAATGGCATCAATGATCATCTCCAATGCGACAAATCTGACAATTACGGCGTCCTATATAGTCGTTCATGAACTTTAAGGACTGGGAGAAGGATCCCAGACCCCGCTACCTGATCGTCAATGCCGATGAGGGTGAGCCGGGCACCTGCAAGGACCGCGAGATCATGCGCAAGGACCCCCACAAGCTCATCGAGGGCTGTCTCGTCGTCGGCCGCGCGATGAACGCCAACGCCGCCTACATCTACATTCGCGGCGAGTTCTACCACGAAGCGACCGTCGTCCAGCGCGCGATCAACGAGGCCTACCAGGCCGGTCTGATCGGCAAGAACGCCTGCGGCACCGGCTACGACTTCGACATCTACATCCACCGTGGAATGGGCGCGTATGTCTGCGGTGAGGAGACCTCTTTGATCGAGTCGCTCGAGGGCAAGGCCGGCAAGCCGCGCCTGAAGCCCCCATTTCCGGCCGCTGTCGGTCTGTTCGGCTGCCCCAGCACCGTCACCAACGTCGAGACGGTCGCGGTGACGCCGACCATCATGCGTCGCGGCGCGAGCTGGTTCGCCTCGTTCGGCCGTGAGCGCAATTCGGGTACCAAGCTCTTCTGCATCTCCGGCCACGTTAACAACCCGTGCACCGTCGAGGAGGAGATGTCCATCCCCCTTCGCGAGCTGATCGAGCGCCACTGCGGTGGTGTCCGCGGCGGATGGGACAACCTGCTGGCCGTGATCCCCGGTGGCTCCTCGACCCCGATCCTCCCGAAGCACATCTGCGACGACCAGATCATGGACTTTGACGCGCTCAAAGACTCCCAGTCGGGTCTCGGCACGGCCGCCGTCATCGTCATGGACAAGTCCACCGACGTCGTGCGCGCCATCTCCCGCCTGTCCAAGTTCTACAAGCACGAGAGCTGCGGACAGTGCACCCCCTGCCGCGAGGGCAGCAAGTGGACCGCGCAGATCATGGAGCGCCTGGAGCGCGGCCAGGCGCGCGAGCGCGAGATCGACATGCTCCTGGAGCTGACCAAGCAGGTCGAGGGACACACCATCTGCGCGCTGGGCGAGGCGTTCTCGTGGCCCATCCAGGGCCTCATCCGGCACTTCCGGCCCGAGCTTGAGGCCCGCATCAAGAAGTACGCGCAGGAGCACGGCGGGCAGCAGACGTTTGCCGGTGGGTGGGACCCCGAGGCCAGGGCTCAGGGAAAGACGATTTCGCCGGGCATGTAAAATCTCAAATCGAATCTTAATAGATAGATCTTCTATGCACGCGCATTACGCGGAGCGGTGCAGAAAAAATAACTAGTCCCTAACCATTCATTCATTCTGGTCAGTGGTTTGGGTCTGTGTTGAGCCTGTGCCAGTCCGGGAAGCAACTTCTCAAGAGGCGAGCGTCTATTTTATTATACTTTGTACAGTCCTGCTGTAACAAGCAAGTAGCCTTACTCTGCTATGTATGCATATCCATCGTTTCTGTTGTTATAACGAGTCTCTTCGGTCTTCTTTCTAGAAGTTGATTTCCGCTGAAGACAACAAAAAAAAGTAGAATAGAATGCTAGAATGCTAAGATTTTCGTTTAGGCGAGCAGTACAGTACAGTATGTACACGCATGAGCTTGATCCCATTGCAATTGCTCCCTCCTATCAGCCAGTCAAGACACTGTCTGTACACAAGGTTCAGTAGATGCTCTGGGAGTTGCACCGGCTAGACCTAACCATGATATATGGATAAAGAGTTATCATCCATCCATCGAAGATCCTTTTTGATTACTCTTTACAGTATACTCGGCTACAGGACGGGACGGGACGGGATGACTTTTGACTTCGGAGGTGAAGTACTACGTACATACCGTACGGTATACTATCTTCTCTTTCTCGCTTTTTGCGCCTTCTAATCTTTCCCATAACATTACATTATTACATGAGTGGTTCTCGCCCTCGGGTGTCATATCCTATCCTATTCTATTTGGATTTAGGGCTCGAGATCTAAAGTTCGGGCTAGCTAGGTAGTTGGAGTTATTATCACATAGTGTTATTAGTATTTTGTATATTTATATTATGTGCTATGCAGGACTTTTTTTTGGTCTAGACTTGTCATATACTATGCTATACTACACTGTACATAGCTGCAGTTCCTCGAAAGGGAACCTATCTATACAAGTAAGCTGAACTTATATACCGAGTCAGTATGTAGGTACGGTAGGTACTGTACCTATGGACCCCATATGCCAACAAACATTACCCCTGCTGCTGCCGCTCCTCCTCCTCCTTCTTCTTCCTCTCCAACCTCTCCAGCCTCTTCTCCCTCCAGTTCATCCCCCACACCATCTCCACCCACAGCAGCGGCATCGCCGCCCCCATGACCAGTCCCCAGAACGTAAAACACCACCCCCACCCCATCCCGCTCAGCATGTGGTCGATGACGGCGGCACCCACCGCACCCAGCCAGCACCGGACGAGATTGCACGCCGCGGAGGCCGTCGCAGGGCGGTCGGGGAACAGGTCCACGAGGAGCGTGTTGAGCGTGTTGTTGGACGCCGTGAGGCAGAATCCCATGATGAACTGCAGGACCAGCGGCACGGCGAGCGAGGTGTGCTGCTCCAGGACCCAGCCGTAGGGGATGTAGGCGAGGATACCGAGGGTGATCAGGGGCAGGACGGGCATGAGGCGGGCGCGCTCGATGGGGAAGTTGCACAGATCGTCGCCGCGCTTGCGGTCGATGGGGAACCCGAGCCTGCGCGCTGTGCGGCGGTAGTTGAGGTCGAGCAGCTTGCCGTTGAGGATGGCGGCGAGCATGGCACTGGCTCCGAGGGGGCTGTAGCAGTCAGCAACTGATATATAGTATAGATGTTTTGAGATTGATGATGTTTCTGGAGGATAACAGGAACTCACATAAAACAAAGCCCGATCTGCAGATCGTTGAACCCGTAGAGGCTGCTGAAGAGGTTCGGGACGCTGGTGAGCAGGGCGATCATCCCAAACATCGTCAACCCGATATACGAGATGATGATGAGCGCGTCTCGCTCGAGCAGGATCGCGAAGGAGAGGAACGGATTCGGGAAGCCTATCTTCCTCTTCTCATTCTTCTTGTTCTCTTCAGCCGCCAGAGTACTCTGTGTCTTCTGGGCTTCTAGCTGCCCTGCATCCAAAGTATTCTTCCGCCGTCGACGAGCCGCCGCTACGTACTGGACGACCGACATCCTCCACCACTCCCTCGGCGGCACGCTGCCATCGCCCACCACCTTCCTCGCCGTCTCCGGCATCAACACGACATACGCCACCAGATACCCCCCGCTGATGATGACCAGGAACCAGAATACGCTCCGCCACCCGAGGAACTGGGACAAGAGCCCCCCAATGACGGGCCCCATCGCGGGCGCGACCAGCGCCCCCGCCGCCATGGGGCCGATATACTTCCCCCTCTCGGCCGTCGTCGAGATGTCGGCGATGACGCCGTACCCGAACGCGACGGTGCCGCTGCTGCCTGCGCTCTGCAGGCACCGCAGCACCAGCAGCGCGGCGTAGCTGTCCTGCAGCGCCAGCCCGACGTTGGCGGCCGTGTAGATGGCGAAGGCGAGGATGTACGCGGGGCGGCGGCCGCCGGCGGAGTCGGCGAAGGTGCCCATGAAGCTGGGCGCGAGCCCCTGCAGGATCATGTACGTGGTGACGGTGAGGTTGACCAGGGCCGGGGTCAGGTGGTAGCTCTGCACGAGGGTCGGCATGACGGGGTAGTAGATCTGGCCCGAGAGCGGCGAGAAGAAGGTCGCCATCGTCACCATCGCGACGATGAACCATTTCTCGTACTTGCTGAAGGCCGAGTAGGCGGGTCGCGAGTCGGTGGTAGTAGTAATTGTAGTCTTCTGCTGCTGCTGCTGCTGCTGCTGCTGCGCCTCGAGGGACGAGGGATCCGAGTTCGTGGCCGCTTCATCCTCATCGAGCTTCTCCACTACGCCCTTACTGGGCGTCTCTGATTTCTCGATGTCATCGACGCTGGCATCCGGGGAGGATGTAACGTGTTGTTCCTCCCGAGGCTGAGCGCTGTCCATCTATCTGGTTGGATGGGCTCTTGTCGATGGGTAACACCCGATGTTGACGGTACACAAGAATAGAAGAGAGAGTACTGTACAACCCAGAATCCAGGAACGGCAGATCAACAGAAACACAAAACGCAACTCTCACCCGGAAGGTGCATGCACGACTCGATGTACCGCACCACCTGTGTGTTGAACGAACGAAGAAGCAATTCAGATTCCAAACAGAGAGTGGTAGTAATAGTAAGTAGATGGGAAGCACAGCAGGGGGGGAAGGAGGCATGCAGGACACTCAATCCACCGGCAGGTTGAATTTTTATCTCAGGGACGAAGACACAACAAACAACGCCGGCCCGGTACCGGCATCCCATGCGTCTCGCGGAGATAAGACCTAGAGAGCCTGCCATCCCCAAAGGACGGCGTTTTCCTCCCCCATGTCCTGGTGACAAGCCGGTACCGGGATCTAAAATATAAGCGACCCATCACAGCGACGCCGGGACCGGGATTCGCGCCGGCTCCCGCTAACAAGCGGTCGAAGGCAGCTCATGGAAAGAATTCTCAGTCGAGATCAAATACTCAAGTCAACTTGTGTCAAGCCGTTCGCCAAGTACTTAGAGAGCCGGGAATTTTCTGCAAGTTACCGTTTCCTCCAGTAGGGACCTCTCAACCGTCCGTGGTCTTGTGTGCAACATAAGTGGTGGTAGGTAATCCGGCAACGTCTCGGCAGTGCAACCACACGCAGGTGAAGGCAATCAACCTGATAAATACAGTACTAGCGAAGCACCATCCATGGCCGTAGTACTGAGGGCGGGACTGTATTTGTTTAATTTCCCCGGCGTCAATTGCATCCTCGTACTAGGCGCATGACGGTGCCATGATGAGGGTTTGTTCAGCTATAGATTGTAAAAGTGCAGTGGAGTAAAGAACTCAAAGAACCCCGGCCTCTTGACGTTGCAGACACAGATCTATCCGGACGATATGCTTGGTTTAAGGTTACGGAGTATGGAGTCTATAACACTGGATACGGGATCCGGAGACCCACCGGATCCATGTGAAGAACCTACTAGACTACGTGCTTAACTGCAAGTCCAACACATCAACCAGGAAACATCCTTGTGAAGACAGCATAATACACTTTTGCCCATTACCTAGCTAAGACAGACATGCGTGCTGACAGCTGACCTAAAAACACAACTATCCCAGGTGAGAACGAACAGACAGACAACCGGATCTGACAATCCCAAGACCCCGTCCAATGAACGCATTAATAATGATGGGGTCTGACGCTGAAGGCTGAAGCGGGATCGAGGACAAAAACGAGCTGACAGGGATCCAAGAAGCAGGCAGAACAGTTCGTATAGATGACACAGGCCATTGAACACATCCAAGACAGAAAAAAAAACGCGACATCCATGCAATGCAGTCCAGTTTTTTTTTTTACAGTACAAAAACAATCTCGACCTCAGTAGGCACCTGCCATGACAACGCCATAGTACCGTCGGCTCATCTCAGCCGTATGCATGACTCGTGCGTCCCCAGTAAGCGGAAGGTTGAGGACCGCAGACAATTCAACCGCCTGTCGCTGGCCGTTAGCAGTGGACAAGCATAAAATAGAAACAGAAACGAGGTAACTCACATCTTTATCCTCATTCACACACCAGCCGGCGACAACACGGCTCATCTCTCTAAACGCCACTCTTTCTTCTAGCCCTTCTACACCGGACCCCTTGTTGACGGTCTCTCCCATTGCAACCAGAGCACCAACAAGACGCTTCAAGCGGTTGGCATCTCTCTTTCCGCCCCGGGTGGTCACAAGCCGCAGGAAGTCCTCGTACACTCCACCTCCGCTTGCCCAGCCTCTCACCTTCCTCTCCGGTGCGTCCCCGAACCCGGACAGGAGCTTCTCAAGCGTGGCATAGTCGCGTTCAATAATCGTCCGCGGGCCCACAATGCGACAGAACGTGGCATGTGCCTCATTCCAGTTCTTTGCCTTGATAAGGTAGTCCACCTCGCCTGGAGCGTCGCCAATGTCGCGGGCATGGAGCGCCTTGGCAACCCAGATCCACGCTTCGGGTAGCTGGAGTTCCTCGGTGAAGTAACGCCAAGTGGCATCTGGGCTTCCATCGGCAGCGACGGGGTTCGGGAGCCGTGGAGCAAACTGAGCCAGCATCTCTTTTACCGCGCGCTCTCGATCAACAGCGCGAGAGAGATGCAAGAGGACGAACACTGCCAGCTCCATCTGGCCGACTGAGCTGAGTTCGGTAGCGTAATCCCAGACCAGCTGATCAGTCCGTCCAGCATCCACAACGAAAGAATCATGCTGGCCAACGAGAGCACACAGGAAATGATGCAGCTGGAATGAAAGGCGGTTCGCGAGCCGATCTCCAGATACGGACTCTGGGAGTACGGCCGCCGGGAATTCCAACTTGGGGAGGCCGGGAGTATCTGCATGGCTTGCGGCTACAGCGTAGACCTTCAACAGTACCCAGAGAGGAGACTCCCGGCCGTGTGCATCTGAAGTATAATAATTCTGCCCTGCGCGAGTCGATGCCAGATGGCAGGGCACGGGGAAAGCGGGTTCATCTCCTTCTGTGAGGTCATGCAGATACTTGGAGACGGCTGCTTCGATCGGCTCATCCTCAGTTATACCATACCACAGGCGCAGACCGAATGCCTGGAACCAGTCGAGGTTAAATCTCTCGGTGAAGGTGAACGTAGAAGCCCGATCCTCCAATGCGCCTCCCGACTTTCCTTCGCTGCGGAGGGCATTACCAGCAAGGAGCTCATATAGAGCACGGATCGGCTCGCTCATCTCAGAGTAGACATTATGCTTACGCCACGACTCGACTTGCTTCTGCATATCAGCACGTATGGTGGAATCCCGGCCGATTTGCGCAAGCAGAGTCGCCAGATGCAGATTCCCGCTATCCACCAACGTCTTACAAGCCTCCTCGACACGGTGGGAGCAGAGGAGCGCAACAGCACGTTCCTCGGGCGACTCGTACTTTTCCAAGTCTTTAGTGTGCTTCTCGCGAACAATGCCCTCCCAAAGTCGGCTAAGGCGGTCTTTCTTGATGCGGTGGTTGAATTTCTTCCGCAGCTGCGGAGGGACGCCGGCAGAGATGTCATCTTCGATGTCGTCATTGAAGAGGATATTTGCCAGCTGCCAGATCCTTCTCTCCATATCACCTTGCACTGAGAAGCTTGAGGACAGCTGGATCAGGGGCCGGAAATCTATCTTGGCAAGGCGAGCAAAGGGAATACCGTCAACTCTACGAATAGTCGACTGTTGTCTCTGAGCATCTAGCATCTCTCCGGGCTGCGGGTAGAATCAGTAAGACATAGCTCCATCAAACGTTGTTTACAAACTACGAACCTCCGGAGCCTTGTTGAAAGCCAATAGAACGACATCCCTCCCCTCACTCGTCACAGAAATCCCTTGCTCCCATGGTTCGCTTGGATCAGGGAGGGTTTCTCTCATATCATTCTTGGCGCAGATGATGGAATCCATCAGACCCCATCTAGGTTTGAACGAGTGGTGGAACGCGATATCGTCCTCGGTCAATTCATTCGACTCGCCAGCGAAGGTCTTTGGCTTTTTCGAATAGGGCCACTGTGTAGTGAAATAAAATTTAGCCAACCAATTCCATTCAAGTTTGTTCTGCTATCTGCGGTTAAACTAATTACATGCTTCGTCAAGGGAAAGGGAGAAAAATGCAAAATCAACAACAGGGGAGGCAAACCTCGAAAGCTTTGGTAGGCTGCACAGTCTGCTTCTTGGCCGGGGACTTTGCTTGTTTCAGTGGCTGTTGGAACAAGGAATTCATCAAGTCAATGCTTGTCGTAAACGTCTTTGGCCGCTTATCCACTGTAGCCTTCTCCTTTGGAGTGTCGTCCAGAAAATTCCTGTCGGCGAATGCATTCGCCTGTATCTCACGCAATGCATCGCGATCCTGCTTTCTAGGGCTGATTGTCCGTTGCAACTGGTCCGCCCAATCCCCACTGAGGTCAAGACGAGCCTTTGCGGGCGTGCCCCATCGTTGAACCGAGCGCCGGGTGACATCGAAGCTCGACATGGCAGTGGTGTTTTCCTGCTCCACGGTGCGATGAGGATTTGGAAAGGAGCCTGCCATTTCCATTTCTTCATCCTCATCAGATTCAACTTCTGTGTCTACGGATTGCTGGCTCTCGGTGACCTCGTCACCTTCAGCAGTTGAACCCGTGGAGCCTTCCTCTAAAAAAGACTGCTCCTCATCTTCACCAGAACCAGAACCCATCTCTTCATCCTCGATTCCCTCCATCCGGTTACCAAATGCACCGGGAACCATCTTGCGTTTCTTGAAATCGAAGGTGTCATCCTCAACTCCAGCCATGGACCCGACCAAGGACTCATCGATGGAGAAGGAGGTCTGCTCAGAACCCATGGTGTGGTCTGGCGACGGGTTCGCAGGAGATCGAGCCTTGGGAGTCGGAGTGTCAGGAGCAGCACTCAATGTGCTTTGGTTGAAGTTCTCACCTTCATCGTCGTCGTCATCGTAATCAAGACCATAAGTGGTGAAGTGAGGCACCCTGAACACCCACGTTCCGGTATCCTTCTCGTAGGCTATGAATTCGGTGTTGTGGACTTTCTTCAGGCGATCAATATGCTTCTCAAACAGAGGACCGCTGGTGATTGGGAATGGTGACTTCTTGTCCCGAGCTCGCGGCCAAGAATTTTCGATTCTCAGAGTAGACGGGACGTTAAGACCCTTGCCGAGAGGCGGCTTCTGTGCGTCGTCAGGATAGACGGTGATGGACCGCACAGTGATTTCCACGATCCCGCCGAAGATCTGGTCAAGGTCGATGGTAGTGAGATCGACAGGTTCGTCAAAGGTCACCTGGCCACACTTCTTGCGTCCGACGGTGAAGCCGACAACATGCTTCAGCTGCTCACGGGTCATCTCCCTGAGCTCTGCGCGGGAAGGCTTCATCCAATAATCGCCAGGCTGTGGATCAGCACCCGGGACCAAGGAGGGCCTCGAAGGACCATCTGGGACAGGAGATTGTTCAGCATCCTCAGCGACAACAGCGAGCTCATTGCCTCGCACTTGCTCCATCTCGGGTTGGGCTGCGGTCTCCCTGGGGCCTTCCTTGACCCCATTCACCCCGTTGACATGGCCATTCTTACGAGTCGATCGCAAGAAGCCAAGCTCCTCAGCGGTTGGCTCCGGACTCTCCGTCTCCGCACGAACGATTTCGCCGTTCGTGGTGCCGTTAGGCTCCTGCTGGGCTTCAGCGTCGAAGCTGACCCTCTTCTTCAGCTTACTTCCAGCGTCTTCTCCATTGGTAATGGCAGGAGGTGGTGTGCTTGCAGGACGGGTGAAGAGATCAGTTCTCAAGCTACGGTCGATAGTGAGTCGCTTCAGGCTGCCATTCGAATAGCGGGAGCTGCCGGGAGAAAATGCCCCGGGAGCCAAGACGCTATCGCTATCCGGATCGAAGGTCTTGCGCAGGCTGCTGCTAGAGAAACTCTTACTGAAGCTGCGTCCAAAGCTGCCGCTGACGCTTGCACGCAGGCTACCACCCAGGAGACTACCGCCCAGTCCGCTGGGGTTACTGGAAGAGCTTGTTGGAGTGCCATAGGTGGAGTAGGAAAATCCAAATCCTTGGCGCTTTGGTGGTGTGATGAGACGATTGGCTGCATTCGGAGTAATCTTGTAAACAGGTAGAGGAGTCTTTTGCTTCTGCTTCATGCTAGAAGACAGTGGAGTGGCCAGAGGGCCGGGGCTCGCAGCATTAGGAGCCGGCAGACCGGAGAAGATAGATTGGTTACCATAAGGGTTTCCATCAAGCAGGGATGCCTGGAGGGTACCAGGGGCGGGCTGCTGTGGTTGTTGTTGCGGCTGCTGCTGATTCTGCTGCGAAGCGCCGAACAAGCTGGTACCCAGCCCTCCGGTTTGCTGTTGACTTTGAGCGTTGCCGAAAAGAGAAGTTCCGGTGTTCTGAGTGGTGGTGGTGGTCGACTGCCCGAACAGGGAGCCTCCAGTGGTAGATCCTCCAAAGAGACTCGGCTTTTGCTGGTTCTGAGTGCCAAAAAGACCACCGCCAGTCTGCTGGTTCTGATTGGTTCCAAAACCTCCAAGCCCAGTGGTGCCAGTGGTGGTGCCTCCAAACAGACTTGGCTTTTGCTCCTGCTGCTGTTGAGTTCCACCGCCGAATAGGGACGTTGTGCCGGTTTGCTGAGTGGTGTTTCCGAAGAGACCACCACCGGTGGTAGTCTGTTGTTGCTGATTGTTCTGACCAAAGAGACCTCCTCCCGTAGTGCCACCGCCGAAGAGGCTCGGCTTCTGCTGCTGCTGCTGGTTCTGAGTGCCGAAGAGCCCACCACCAGTCCCGGTCTGCTGGGTTTGCTGCCCGAACCCGCCGAATGCACTTGTGCTAGTTTGGCCGAATGGAGATGAGGTAGTCGTTGTGCTGCCGAACGGGTTGGAAGTACTAGTGGTAGTAGTCTGCTGACCGAAACCACCAAAGCCAGTGCCAGTACCAAATAAGGGCTTGTTCTGCTGCTGGTTCGTGTTACCAAAGAGGGAGCCCCCGGTTCCAAACCCAGTACCAGTTCCACTTGTGCTTCCAAAGCCGCCACCAGTGGTCGAAGTGGTGCCACCGAATAAGCTTGGCTGTGAAGTACCCGACGTCCCTCCGAACAGGGAGGTTGCCGGCTTCTGTGCCCCGAATAGAGGGTTCGAAGAAGTAGTGCCAAAGCCACCGGTGGTCTGGGTCTGGCCGAACGCAGATGGTGCACTCGTGCCGCTACCAAATGCGGAGCCGAAGCCTGAAGTAGTGTTCTGCTGTCCGAAGCCAGTTCCACCAAATGCGGAGGTACCAAATGCACCGGCTTGACCGCTTCCGTTGCCGTACCTACGGCCTTGGGCGTAGTCACCGAGACGGAGTTCTTCGAACGAGTACTTGCTGTAGGGCTGCATGAAGGTAATGCTCTGGTAGTGGTTGGTGACATTGGAGCCGCTATCCTTCTCCGTCACAGGATTGAAAGGCGTACTGCCCGTTCCTTCACAAGGGGGAACAGGCTGGTTGAACGCTGAGCCGGCTCCGCCACCGAAAGCCGATGTAGTGCCAAAACCTCCTCCGGTACCAAAGGTACTCGTACCGGTCGTGCTGCCAAACCCTCCGGTCTTGTTGCCGAAGAGTCCTCCGCCGGTGGTTCCGGTGCTGCCAAACCCGCCTGTGTTGCTAGTCGAGCCGAAGCCACCGAAGCCTGTTCCACCAGAGGTGGCCGTACCGCCTCCGAAGAGGCTGCCACTGCTGGTGGTAGTGGTAGTGCCGAAGCCAGTGCGATTTTGATTTCCGAATAGACCGCCAGACTGGTTCTGCGTGCTTCCAAAACCTACAAGAGACTCAGTTAGTATCACTGCACATCATCACGTGAACATGTCAGCAAAGAAAACGAAAGCCACAGTCCAGGTACACGACACTCCAGGTTGCAAATGGGACATCGTCCAGAAGGGTCGTCTGGGCATCCCGAGCGCAAATCCGGAGTCGCATGTGGTCCCCGGAGGCGATTCGCAAACCACAGGCGAACCGGATTGTGAATTTGCGAGTAGGGGTTCCGCAGCCAACAGTAACACATTGCGCCCGCAATGCCGAGAAGGTAGAGAAACCGCCACGCTTGAGCTTACGAACTTGTCGTTGAGCACGTACCTCCGCCGGAGCCGAAGCCACTTGAAGTATTCCCAAACAGGCTGCTACCAGATGTGTTACCGCCACCAAAGGGGGACGATGTCGAGCCAAAGCCTAGATGACGGGGTAGACGCGGTCAGACACTGTTCTAAGCTGGGGGGTTTTTTCCCTTCTCGTAGGTGTTCGCTCAGCGTCGAGGTTGTCCGCGGGTAGAGTGTTCGCTGTAGTGTTGACGGTGTGCGGTTCGACGCTAGGAGCACCAGCGAGAACGGGCGCAAAGGTAGGGCGGCAAAAAGACTTCAGAACAATTGCGGTGTTGAGAGTGTAGACCTACCTCCTCCAGTGTTCGTTCCAAATCCAGAGCCAGTTCCGAAGCCGGAACTCTGCTGCTGGGTATTCTGGCCGAAGCCACCGAATCCGAAAGACATTTTGCCGCTGTTTCCTGTCTATTGATTCATCCGTTCAAAGTGGCGGTAAGCGACGTGTCCAGCGAAGAAAGGCGCGATCCTGTCGAAGAGAGTTGCTGCGGTTGACAAGCTGCCAAAGCGGCGACAAAGGGCAAATAGATGAAGAGGCAAAGTCGAGTAGAGAGACGGATCGCGACGCGCTCTGGGAGAGCAAAGAAGAGATTGTAGAGCGAGACAGCGTCTCAGGCGCGACGAGCTGGACTTAAATAGCTCAGCACGAGCTGCAGAGGGTCCGCGAACACCGTCTGTCAGGTTGTGCTGGGGAAAGAGAAAGGAGAAGAAGAGGGAGAAGGAGAGATGATGACGGGGGCGAAGGTATGGAGACACGCGCAGCCTGGGAGAAGAAGCTGTCCGGCCGCAGAGGAGGTTAGGGACGGGCGGGTTCGCTTAAGTAGCCTATTCAGCACTGGGGCGAGTTGGGGGAGGCGAGGTCGGGCCCGGGAACGCCGCGCTAGGAAGAGAACGCCGCGAGTCGCTGCTGCCGCCTGCAGGAGCAGCGCCGGCCGGCGGGCCACTCAGCACGCCCGCCGCGGTGCGTCAGGTGATCGGATTACTCAGCCACCGTGCCTGCCTGGCGGGCATCGTGCTACATGGAGGCTTATCGCCGGCAAAAAGCCCATATTCTGGAACAAAGACGCGGGTCGTGTACAGCGCTTATCATGCGTATGCGTCACGTGTATGGTATACAAGAGGATGCCCGACAGTCTACCAGAAACTCGGAGCTCTCTGGTCAGAACCAGTATGTAGCCACCGGAAGAGATTTCGACATCATAATATCAAAAGGATATATAAATAGTTAACTGTACCTGCTACCGGTCGTACACATATGGGAATCAGCCAAACAGATAGTCCAAAAAGGAGCTGCTATCCACACAAGTACTACTCGTATCACTCCGCCTTGCCATCGAGGCAAATGTACCCGTAGGGATCGAAGCCGACTGGATTATGTTCATCCTTCATGCCATTCATGTATATTTATTTCTGTTATCGTCATTTTCCCACCAACGTCCCTTGCACACTTTTTCACTTCCGGGCAGCGCGCACGGTCTCGATGATCTTGCCGACAACGCTCGGGTCCGACAGCTGTCGCTCCGCGTCAGCGTTTTGCGTCACACTTCTCGGGCGATGGAACCGCAAACTTACCGTCGAGGTGTCGCCCAAGCTGTCCTCCTCACCGCTCAGGATCTTGCGCAGGATACGACGCATGATCTTGCCGCTCCGGGTCTTGGGGAGATCATCGACGACGTAGACCGCCTTGGGCGCGGCGAACGGTCCGATCGACCGGCGCACCTGCATCACGAGGTCCTTGCTCACCTGCTCCTTCGTCTCGTTGCTGCTCTTGAGGGAGACGAACGCGTTGACGGCTTGGCCGGTCAACTCATCCGCAATACCCACGACGGCAGCCTCAGCGACCAGGGCTGCCGGGCTGGTCAGCTATGTCGAAAAGCATAAGCGCAATGATTCTCTTCACTTACGGTGCTCAATAAGGGCAGCTTCAATCTCGGCCGTAGAGAGACGGTGTCCGGACACGTTGACGACGTCGTCGACACGGCCGCGGATCCAGTAGTATCCTTCGTGGTCACGGCCAGCGCCGTCACCGGTGAACTAAAGATCGCCAAATTAGCTTGACTGCGCTGGAATGTGAAAAAAAAAACACTGCCAGGATCCTTACGTAGTAGCCCTTGTAGACATTGAGGTAGGTGTCAAGGTAGCGCTTGTGAGCGCCCCAGACGGTACGGGCCATGCTGGGCCATGGCTGCTTGATGGCCAGGACACCTTCAACATCGTTGCCGGTGATCTCCTCTCCCGACACGGGGTCGATGATCGCAGGCTCGATACCAAAGAATGGCAGGGAAGCGCTGCCGGGCTTGGTCGGAGTGACACCACCCAAGGGGGTGATCACGTGCGAACCGGTCTCGGTCTGCCAGTAGGTCTGCGGGAGGATTAGCATCTCACAGAAGGGAATACAGGCAAAGATCTCTTGGGAGAAGGGGTTCTTACGTCGACAATGTGACACCGCTCCTTTCCGACAACCTCGAAGTACCACTTCCAGACGTCAGGGGCAATCGGCTCACCGACAGATCCGAGGACACGGAGGTGCTCCATGTTGTGGTGGATGTGCTCGTTGCCAGCGCGCTTCAGGAGCCGCAGCGCCGTCGGAGCGACGTAGAACTGAGTGACCTTGTGCTTCTCGATCACATCCCAGTAGCGAGAGAAGTTGGGGTAGGCGGGAGTGCTCTCGAAAACGACTGTCGTGGAACCCAAGAGCAGGGGCGCATACACGACATAGGTGTGTCCGGTGATCCAACCGACGTCTCCACCGCAGAAGAAACGGTCGTCTTCGTGAATGTCAAAGACGTACTTGCCGGTAGCAGCGGCGCCCACCAGGTAACCGCCGGTGGTGTGCATGACACCCTTGGGCTTTCCAGTCGAGCCGGAGGTGTAGAGCAGGAACAGAGGGTCTTCCGAATTCATCGACTCCGGGGGGAGGTAGTTGGGGAACTTCTCAACCTCCTCGTGCCACCAGATGTCTCGACCCTTGGTCCACGGCACATCAGCGCCGGTGCGCTTGTAGACCAGGACGGTGGTGACATCGGGGCACTGCTTCAGGGCCTCGTCCACGATTCTCTTTGTGCCAATCACCTTGCCACCGCGCCTTCCTTCGTCGGTGGTGATGATGATCTTGGACTTGGCGTCCAGGATACGGTCACGGAGAGAGTCGGCGGAGAAGCCGGCGAAGACGACGGAGTGGATGGCACCGATACGGGCGCACGCAAGGAAGGCGATGACGGCCTCCGGGATCATGGGCAGGTAGATGGCAACGGTGTCTCCCTTCTTGACACCCTGCTGCTTGAGGACCCACGCGAGACGGGACACCTCGCGGAGCAGCTCGCCATAGGTGATGCTGCGGCCCTCGTTGGGCTCATCCGCCTCGTAGATGACGGCAACCTTGTCGGGGTTCTTGATGGCATGGCGGTCAACGCAGTTGAACGACGCGTTCAAACGGCCCTCGACGAACCAGGCGTTGTCGCCGTTGGCAAACGAGCCAATGTGGGTGGTCTGGAAATCCTTCTCCCAGGTGAGGAGCTCACGGGCCAACCTCGCCCAGAAGGTGTCGGGGGACCTGATCGACTCCTCGTAGAGCTTCTTGTATTCCTCCAGGCCGCTCAGGTTCGGCTTGGAAGGGTGGTTCTCGTGGAAGGCCTTGGGGACGTGGTAGGTGTCGACTTCGTGAGCCTCGGCCACCTGTTTTTTTGTCCTGTCAGCAACCGGCCGATGTTCGGCGCACAACCGGCCCTCTTCCAACGGCGCGCCCCGACCGGGATGAGCTTACCACTGCGGCCTTGGGAGGCTTAACGTCACCGTCGGACATGACTGCTAGCTGTGCAAGATGTCAACGAGCTTGTTGCTTGGACCGGAGGAGCTGGAAACGTGGAAGGACGGCAGCGAAAGGGGACGGCGGCGCGCGGCCGGTCAAAAGTCCAGCCGGCACCACACGCGAGCTTGGCGGGAGCTACCTTTCAGGTACAGCAAGGGGAACGGCGGGGTTGGGGCAGGGCCGCAGGAGCGACTTATGACGAAAAGCGTCAAGCACTGCGAGAGCAGGACTCTCGAGACCGCCGAGGACCAGGACGCGACGGTGGATGAATAAATAATAATAATAAACAACAAATAACAATCGAGAGAAAGCTGGAAAAGGGGGAGGATTAAAAATGGATGGAGGAGGGCGGTACTGCGCTGGGGAACGGCGGAGGCAACTGCCTTAAATGTTGAACCGCGACAGACGATTAAGGTTCCCCCGGTGAACCCCTCGACCCTAGGGCCTAGGCTATTTCTACTTCCCGTATACGGATGGGTGAATGAGCTACTCCGTGAAATAATCATCCATCCCCCGTCCCAACCAACCGCAACGCTCGCCCGAGATTGCAGCGAGCGCGCTCGGCCATGCGGGGCGCGACCGTCCATAGTTTCCGTTGCTCCGGCCCTCCGGGGAAGACGAGCCAGGCCAGGGATGCTGCGGCGGTCCTCTCCACTGCACGATGCTCACTGGCCGCGGCGTTGCTGATGTCTCTCGTTGTATCTGCTCGCAGAGGCTGACGAGTCCCGTGCGCGCGCGACGCCTCGACTCCTGCCCGTGCGCGCGACCGCCTGAGGCAGCGCAGGTCCAGGACGCGGACCTGCACCGGCAGGGCTGCAGGACGCAGATAGCCGCCAGCATCGACAGGGCTCGAGCAGCCAGCAGCCAACTACGGTATGTTTCAGACGCCTGGCTCGCCATCCCGGTGCTCCTGGAAGCGGGGCCCTGGAAGGAACATCTTCTGAAGACCTGCTCCGTGCTCTGACATCGTCAGGACTCAGGACCGTGTGGAGGTGGCCAGGGAACGGGACGATGTAGCAACGAGGGCGCGCGGCTGGCCAATGAGGCCGCGGAGCTTCTGTTCGCAGACCCTTCCCCAGAAGATCCTTCTCCAGAGTCGGGCGAGGCAGATGACTGTCGCGTCGGCGGACGTGGGAGGTACCGTGTCCTTGGCGCGAGGACGAGGGCGCCCTTGAGTCGTCGCTGCGGCCTGCAACAGGGAGATCTCGTGGCGATGGGATGATCCACGCCTCGTCCACGGGCGCGCTGCCCCTCACTCCGGAGCCCGGCCGCCCAACAGCTGCACGGGGCACGCCAGCGTTTTTGCCGGGCGGCGCGCAACCCCACCCGCCTAGTGAAATTTTGGGACTTGGGGATTTTGGCAAAATCGCATGCGGTTCCGAGTCCAGGGGCCTTTTTTGCCTTTTTGAATGCAAAAAAGCGCGCATCATAGATGGCTGCATTAGTCAGCCTTCCGTGTGTGGTGAAAGCAACGTTGCACCAGGGACATCTGGAGTATACGACAGGAGGTATCTCTAAAAGTTCTATTAACCCAATCGCACACTAGTCAAGGCTATACATTACAGGAAGCCAGAGTGCAAATCTCCATGGATCTATGTCTAACCCTCTGTGCCATTAGGACCCTCTAAATCCTACCGGAATTCCCTAGGCCCGCAAAAACAGCTATCTTAGGGCCTGCTTTCTGAGCACGGCGCACGGCTTGCGATCCTCTGTCTTGAAATCTGGGGGCGGATATCCTAAATGAATCTACGGAGAAGCATCGGACAACCTCCCCAGAAAAGCTGACACGCGTGCATTGTCAATCAGAGTCAAAATACGAGATACGCAGAATCTCGTGGCTGAGAAGATCCCCAAGCCGGTCGGCTATGGGGTAGCCAATTCACATGCCGGATACGCCAAATTTGATCATTGACAATAATGATAATAACGCTCCTTCTTCCAGGGATCCATGCTCTGGGAAATCTGAGACCCAGGGATTTTGTGAAATCCCAAAATTTTGAAACTCCCAAATACGGATAGCTAGTCTCCCCAACCCTCCAGCGTTCCAGCTGCAGGAGTCGGGCCAAGTCGCGCGGATGTGGGGAAAGGGTCGCCGCTCGCATGTATCCCGGCCGGTTCTCGGCGATCGTTGTCGTTCACACCGGGGGGAGACCTGCGGCTCCGGACTCCGTAGAGACGGAAGTGTCAGTTGTCGTCGTCGGCTGTCGCCCGCCCCGCCCTTGCAGTTGCTGCTCTCCCCCTGCCGGCTATGCCTCCCGCATGGCCGTCGTAGTCGTACCGTGTACGGTCCAAGGCTCCTTCCTAGGTACTCCGTGCTCCGTACTACGGACTTCTCTCGCAACCTCCCAGCGCAAGACGGTTACACGGAAGTTTCGGTGCTTCACACCGCTGGCCTTTCCTCCGAGGTAAATGTACTGTACAACAGGTCATGCTGCAGCCCACACGAGTACTTTCCGGAAAACCGCATGGGCTCTGTCGAGATCATGTCGGATGTCTCAGCCTGTACGGAGAATACATCCAGGACGGGGTTGTGGGTGCCCTCGAGTCCAACCAATCTCACAGTTTTTGGAAGCTATGCTGCTCCTGTCTGCGGCGCGAAATATATATTATATTTTTATTTCGTCGGTGCAGCTCGGAGATAAACGATATGTCATATTGTTATAACCCCTGTCAGGAGTAAACTTTAATTGTCAGAGAACATATGAAAGGGAGACGGTCTCGGCCCGCGGGTTCCCGGGCTAGGGGGAAGGGAGTGATATTGCACGGAAGATAGCATATGAAACCATTGGATCGAAGGCAGTTCTTGGATGTCACTCATTACTGCTACCTTGCAAGCTTATGCTTATCCCGACAACCAAACACCTGTGCCTAAAAAAGGTAGGACTAAAACGATGCTACTACTAAATACTCCCGATCTATGTCTGCCATCCCCCGCGCCACCAGCTCCCCATCCCGAATACAAACATGGCGATGCTCCCATCCCTCACGACATCCCGGAGAAGCTGCACCCACGTGCCCGCGGCCACCAGCTTCCCTTCCCCTCCTCCTCCCTTTGTTAACATCCTACTCCCGCTCAGGAGCAACTCCCCCGTCATGAAGATGACGAAGGGGTTCTGGGCCGTGGCCGGCGGCGGCGGCGGGCTGCCGTACGTTGCAACCGACGACCCAATTAGCAGCAACAGGTACACCCCGACGGCAAACGCGAAGAACACATGCACCAGCTTCCAGATCCAGGCCCGTCGCTTCTCCTCCGGCGTCTGAGGCTGTACTGCTGCTCCCCCCGCGCCCAGCAGCAGATTCGAGAGGAACGGAGGCAGGCCCAGGGCCGACGTCAGATCGGACGGGGTCAGCCCTGGTGCTGCTCCCCCGGCGGCTGAATCTCCCGCCAGACCGCCTCCCAGCAGTGCGCTGAGCAGCTTAAGTGCAGGGTCTTCCGCGGGCTGTTGCTCCTGCGGTTGGGCTGGCGGCGCCGCGTGCAGCAACGCGCGTAGATACTCCCGCTGTGCTTGGATGCTCTCCGGGGACTGGTCTTCTACACTCGGCGGCGGGTTCGGTGGTGGTACAGGTGTTGTCGTCGTGGTTCGAGGCGGCGCCTGGGCGCGCGGCTGCTCTGAGGCAGCGATGGCTGGTGCTGGTGCTGGTGATACCGATGATGCTGGCTGCGGTGTCGGTGCGGGTTGTGGTGATGGGGATGTAGCAATCTCTAGATAGATACACAGTACACGTTAGTGCGGCGTTCGCCATAACTCAAGCCGGTGGAAAACGACACAGCCAAAAAAGGCAAGCGACATATCAGCGTAGACAAAAAGCAAGAAAAGAAAAACGTACCAGACACCGGCGCCCGACTCAGGCTGGTGATCTTGTCCAAGCGCGCAGAACCACCCTCTCTGATCTTGGCCTCGCGACGCTCGCGGCGCAGGCGCGCCGCCTGCTGGGCGGGCGTTTCTGTAGTAGACATTATTGAGAACCTGTTATTCTGAATCTGGTCTGAGAGAAAAGGAAGAGTCGATGGCGAAATGATAGGGCCGGATGCGCTAAATAAAAGACAAAGGTATCCGGCAAGCTATGTAAGCTTACTGTGCTGTCCGATCGGTGATCGACCTCGACGTTTTGAACCGACGTCGACTTCAGAGAACACTGGAAAGAAGAGTGTCCCAGTCCCTCTAGCTGCCAGGTCTTAAGAAGAAAGATTCTGAAGAGAGAAAAGCTGAAGTCAAGCGTTGCCCGATACCGTGTGCATGGCAAGTGGTCTGGTCAACCTGTCCAGCTAGCTGTCCAGCGCACACCTGCGAAAGCGCACTGGACGGTGTACCCCGGCGTGTCGGTGTGTGGTCATGCCGCCCTGACGTCGACACCGGACATCGGCCGGGCCCGGCTCCGCGCGTGGCCCTGCAAGGACGCTACCTACCTTAGCATCGGCCAACGCTCGACCTCTAGCTCTGGGCCTCGACAGGCAGATAGCTTAGAAATTGGTATCACGAGAGTCGAGCGCTTGCCGCACGTCCATCTATCTAGTTATCTAGTAGTGTGATCCTACGGTTATTATGTAAGATCTCACTGGTAGATGGATAGATGCAGTAGTACCTCTGAACTTCCGTGGTGGCGTGTCTGTCGCACAGTACATTTGTTGATGTACACAAAAACGGTCAGTACCTATTGGCTGCCATTCCTTGATCATATGTCAGCTCTGTCCAAAGTCTACAGTGGGAATGCGGAGTTTGGAATGCCCTCCTCTTCATCCTCTTTTTCCCCATATCCATTTGCTCCCTATATACAGTCAGGAATATCAAACAACACATCTCATGTATATAGAAAAATTAAAAAAAATAAAGACCCGATATCTCCAAACACTGCAGAACCAAAAAAAACTCTTCTCAATAAAAAAGACGTGACCTGATCATGTAAAACGGCCTGGATACTGTTTCTTCGTCAGCCCTACGGAGATGGAATGACCAATTGACCGTCTGCTTCTTTTTATCTTTGCTGCTGCTCAGCTTCTTGTCCGCGGCACGAAGCATCTGAGCCAGATCCTCCAAGGAAGGTCGTTGCGCAGGATCCTGCGCGACGCAGAGCGATATGATCCGCTGCAGCTCTGGGGGCGTAGAAGTGCGAGGGGAGAAGACCGTGGGAAAGGCGCCGTCCTGGGTCCAGCCCACTTCGCGGTAGACCTTAGCCATCTCGATCCCCTCGCAGACGAGGTAGAGCGTGCGTCCGATCGAGTAGACCTCCGACGGCAGGACCGACTCCATCGGCCAGTGGGCCGGGATGCCGAGGGTCGTGCCGCCGGACTGCGCGCAGAGCTTCCTCACCTCCGGGCTCGCCGTCACGAAGGTGGTGAAGAGGCGCGTGAAGTCTATCAGGACAATGTCCTCGTTCTCCGTTACGACGATGTTGTCGGGCTTGAGGTCACCGTGGAAGGTCTGGTGGCGCGCCAGGAAGGCCACCGCGTCGACCAGCTGCGATGCCCATTTCACCAGCAGTTTCGGCGACAGCTTCCCTTCCTTCCGGAGCTTGCGCGCGTAGTATTCAAGGTTCCCGTTGGCATGATACGTGGTCAGGAACCCGCAAACGCGCTCGTCCGTCTCGCTCAGCGTGATCAGCGCTGCCGGTGGGTCCATAACGTTGGGATGTCTGCCGGGGAGAGAAATCAGATTCCTGACTTCGCTCAGATCCAGCATCGCCCGCTGAGGGTAGACCGGTCCCTTTGCGATATAGAGCTTGCCCTGGTGCTCGACCAGACGGGTCTGCGAGAGCAGGAACTGACCGACCCCCGCGACGGGCTTCAGCTGAGACCGGGAAACAAACGGGGGCAGAGGGATGTCCGTTCCGAACGCCTCGGGTGCCGTCTTCAGTGCCGGAATCAGACGATGATCTGGGAGGTCTTTGACCTGGAATTCCCCGTCGATTGTGAGCGCGTAGATCACGCTGCCGAATGGAGGCGCGCTTCTCCCATATTTTGCTCGACAGAGGCTCGTGATGCGTTCTATGATCTCGTTTTGTTCGTGAACAGCGGCTTCTGTATCCAGACCGTCTTCGTGGAGCATCACCAACCGATCCTCAAGATACCCATTTCCTCCGGTGCCGCCTGCATGAGGCTCGACGATCACAGTCGTATAGTTGCACTTCTCGATATCAATCTGAAGTGTCACGCGACGGATATGGGCCTCATAGAAGGCAGAAATAAATGTCCACAGTTGTTGTGTCTTCGGTGACATGCTTGCGCTTTCCTCCTGATCTCTCAACTCTCAATCTCCCGGGGCCTCTCTGGAAACCCGCTCTTTACGAGGCATCTCGCGAATATAAATACTTTTTTTTAAAAAAAATTCTCCGACCCCCATGTCTTATCATATTAAGACTGGGCATTCTATGCCTAATAGATGCGCAGTTTACGGATCTGCGTGCATTGCTCCTAGGCCCGCAAATCAGAAGCCCCCAGTTGTCCAAGTGTACTCCGTACTTGCCTCCTCCCCATCCAGGCTGACCATAGCACCGAATGAAGCCTTAACCACTTGATTCGAGGATATCTTCAAGGGCTATCATCCTCTTCAGCATGCTGCGCTGCGCCGCTAGCATCCAGTGACTCGATTCCCTTAGCTGCAGGCAATAATTTCGGCGGCTGCCGCGAAACGAGAAGTACAGTACCTAGCCGTTCTCGAATTCTGGACCATAGCGGGGCAGCAGCAGATTTTGTCTCCAACCCTGGAGGGGCTGCATAAATTTTCACGGATTCTACTTGCGGCTGAACATGATTCCAATTCTGCAATTTTATGTAACGAAATCGATCAGGTGGTTCTTCGCGAATCCTCCATCGCGTCTTTTGGGTGGGGGGAGTCCTTCTTTCCCACCGGTTCATAGATCGTCCAGTGTTTCGAGACAGCACCAACCATCATTCGCCAAGACGAGGCTATCATGACCCCGAATAATAGCCTCCTGAGGGCGTAATCGAGAATTACAACAGTCATGATTGGGCGTGTAGGAGATGCAAACGGTCTATCTCTTGTTTGATGCGCACGGTGCACCCCACGCCCTGATCTGCGAGGATGCTAATCTCTCGACAGATCTATCAATGACAGAAAGATGTCGGTAGCCTGACGCGAAGATCCTTCTGCATCACTGGTCACGAGGACAGTAGCTCTCTAGAGCTAGTTCAATATCAATCCTTACAGGAGAATCTTTTCATGCAGATACGAGGAATTCATAGACTGTACGCCACTGTTTGAAGCCGATGGATGTTTTGAAAGTCTGACGAGCTTCCTGGAAAATATTCGATGTCGTGTGGCCCGTGCAGCCCATCTGAACGAACACCTCATATCACCATTGACTCCTTCCTAGGATGAAGATACCATCTCGCCCTTTTGGATGAACTTTCTTCTATGCTCAGTTGTATACCCTTATCTTCGAAAGAGCCCTGTTTGTTTATTTCAAGAGCGCCTGAGCAGCATAGAGGAAGCAGTTGGGCAGCAACAACGCCTCCATAAACTTTCGCCATTGACGACAGTTGTTCCCGACGTTCTGATTCGAGTTCAGGACCTCGTTTTAACTTCTGTGATGTGCCGAGCGGGAGGTATTCCTCCTCAAGGGCTAGACAATCCGGCGCTGAAATTACGTCAACATGCTTCTGCAGCTCTGTGCCTTGGAGGATCATTGCAGAAAGAAAAGGAACAAGGCACCAAAAAAGCAAACATAAGCAGAAACGTTCCTCTCTCACTTAGGTAAACTTTTCCGATCCAATCATTAAGATTGGGTATTATCTTTAAGTGACTTCTTGTAGGTGTACATTCTTTGGGATAAGGCTGACAACAAATTAGCAGCACGACCTCTTGAAGAGATTTCTTCACTCCACCTGTCGCCATCCCACTCTCTCTTATTTTTTGTCTTTCCACCTCCTCATTCTTTTTCCTATCTTCATTTCCTTAATCTCGTATTCCATAACACTATTACCTGATGATTTCACGAGTGGTCACCGATTGAGCTAAATAAATACATGGAAGGAAAACAATAAGAGGACTCTATGATAAGCCTATTCCCTCGGAGCGACTCAGGAGATTGAAGTTCAATGGAAACCAAGTCTCACAACAAAATAAGAGGAAGGACAACTTCCCCGTGACCTTCTGAATAGATGGCCAACATGTGGTTCTCCAGAGTTTGCCGTCAATCTCTACCTACCTAGGCAGGTATCCACGCGGGGGGTATATAGCAATTGGAAACTACTTATAGGTAGGATCTTCGGGAGTCCCCGTGGGCATTTGATCAGACTCTGGGTAGGCACCAGGTATAACAGGTATAGTGCCATAATAGGAACACATCTGCCCTTGACGGTCTGCAAACTCTTCCTCTAGCTCGTCCATTTCGAGAAAACCGACTGCCAATTGTGAGAAATCACTGTTCGTATGAAAACGGCAAGTGCCGCGGCTCATACTCCGCGCGGAAATGGATTGCCAAAGCCCGGGCCGTGTCCATGCGCTGAACGGGATCATCTACGGAGTACGGACACACTACTCCGTCACCGCGCGCACCTCTTCATACACGCAGCGCATCAGACATCCCTGGTGATTCAGAGCGGACGTCGCCATATCTCTCCTGCAATTGGCCATGGATTTGTATCATCGGCCGATCACGTCTTCAGACGCATCCAGTGTCGATGCGCAAGTCTTGGCGAGTCCCTCAGCAATGACGTAGGCGAAAGCTTGCGGAGGCAGCTCGCCAACTTAATGATATCAGAGATTCGGAGTACACAGCTTCTAACCGCCGAGGAGCCATGATATGGTATTGCTTGCCGTCATTTCTCGCTTCAAACTGTGTTTCTTTGGAAGCTCTCTATCCTCTCTCTCTTTTCACCCATTCGTGGTGATCTTGCTTCGCCACGAGAGCGAAGACTGTCTTCGCTGATGTCTTTCTACCGCGCAATTCCCTCCTTAGAGTGGCCAATTGACTAAATTAAGAGCTGGCCTCGTCGTTAAATTAGCAGCTGGAGCTGGCCAGTATGGAAACCCAACATCGTCATCCAGGAGGCCATTGGAGTGCCAGAAACCCCGTTCCCACAATACAGAAGTTCATAGAGACCCTCGACAAGGATAAGAAGGAACGGGACAGAAAGATCGATGGCGACAGCAAGAACAAGAAGCAAGAGCACAGGAGAGACAAGAGTCGAGAGTCTACTTTTGACAGGGAAGAACGGGCCCCCGGTTCGTCACAACGGTCCCGGCGGGTTACGGATCCCACCACTGGCAGAGAGATCGAGATTGAAGATGTTGGCAAGGATTTTATAAAATCTGTCAAGGACCCGAAGGTAGGCATGACTCCATGAATCATGGGGATAAGTGTGCTGACCCGCTGCAGCTCACAGTTCCCAATGCCAATCTCGGCAAGCCAACCGTAAGTCACTGTTCCGTCGGGATCACCGTACTACAGCGCAGACCTAACTCGTGCCAAAGCCCAACAAGACAGATCCCTCACAAACCCTTTCCGAGTACAAGCGTAGCCAGGATGCCACCGCGCCGCCAGACCCAATGGCCGACGGTACCACGTCGGACGTCCCCATCCATGGCGAGAAAACGAACATCCTTTTTCACCCTACTCCCTCAGTAACCTACCAGCCTATGTTTGAGGCGCTGGAGAAGCGTGGCAGTGCCCTGAGCGTGGGAATATCCATTGCAATTATCTTCCTGGGAAGAGTGTTCGGCGGTTCGCTTTGGGGGCTCCTGCCATTGGCTTTCTGCGTCGCGTCTGGAGTGTGGCTTTGGATGAAAGAGGTTATCCGAAGCGGCCAAGAAATGGAATGGCACAATGAGCAGTTAAGAGGCCAGTCTGTATGATCCATTGGCTATCGGGCTATATTATCTTTTTTTTGTGCTGATCTCTCCAGGCAACCGCGAATCTGCTACCCGAGTCTGTTGAATGGATAAACACCTTTCTCGGCGTTGCATGGGGCCTGATGAACCCAGACATGTTCTCAGGCATCGCAGATACGATTGAAGACGTTATGCAAGCTTCTATCCCAGGCGTGATCGAAAACGTCCGTGTTGCTGAGATCGATCAGGGGAACAACCCTATACGCATTCTCAGCCTACGTGCGCTCCCCGACGATCACGTCCAGCATCTGAGAGACAATATCCATGAGGAAAACAGGAAAAACAAGGATCCACAGGCAGCTGCTGCTGACGAGGAGGGTGGGGATTACTACAACCTTGAGATCTCTTTCGCATACCATGCGAAGCCCAGCGGGGAGAGCACTGCCGCCAAAGCTCGCAACATGCATATGGAGTTGGTGTTTTATCTCGGAGTAAAAGGGCTCTTTGGGGTTCCTCTTCCAATCTTCGCCGAGCTAATCCAGCTGGTGGGCACTGTTCGGCTCAGAGTGCAGATGACACCCGAGCCCCCATTTGCGAAGAGCTTGACTTTCAGTTTCATGGGTCTGCCCCATGTGCAGGCTGGTTGTACTCCTATGGTTAGGAAAGGCGTTAACGTGTTGAATCTCCCGGTGATTTCTCAATTCGTCAACTATGCCATTGGCGCGGCCGCCAGTCTCTATGTGGCTCCCAAATCGATGACTCTGGACCTTAGCATGATGCTCAAAGGTGACGATATCCAAAAAGAGACCGATGCACTAGGCGTCATGTGGATTCGAATTCATCGCGCTGTTGGCTTGAGCAAGCAGGACAAACGTGGCTCTCACGGTGGCGGCAGCGACCCTTACATTAACCTTTCTTTCTCGAAATATGGGAAGCCGATGTATTGCACCCGGGTCATTACTGACGATCTCAATCCAATCTGGGAGGAGACTGCAGCACTGCTTGTCACTCCTGAGCTGATACGAGCAGACGAGCAGCTCAGCGTTGAGCTTTGGGACTCCGACCGCCACACAGCGGATGACATCGTTGGTAAAGTCGAGCTGTCGATGCAGAGAATGATCCAGCACCCAGGGAAGATGTATCCGCAAGTGTCCAAACTTCAGGGGATGGATGCGGACAGCACGATGCCAGGCGAGCTGCATTGGGAAGTTGGTTTCTTCGGAAAACCTAGAATCAGGCCCGCACTGAGGACAGATGGGAAGAACAAGAATCTGCCACAAAACCTCAAGGATATACCCTCGCTCCAGGATGAGAAAGGCATTATATCGAACGACGAGGAGGACGCTGTGATGCATACCCCTCCTGACCCTCTCTGGCCCAGTGGCATTCTTAGTATCGTCGTGCATCAGATCGTCAACCTACAACTTGTGAACATTAAAGGAAGTAATGGCAATCGGAAAGGGAGGGAATATGAGCCCGCGAAGCCATATGGCGAGAATACCGAGGAGCAAGGCAAAGATCTCCCAACTAGCTACTGCACAATTCTTCTGAACGATACGCTGGTGAGTGCAATTTATCTATTGATGTATTTCTGGATCTGACCCATTCAAGGTTTATCGTACCCGAGCGAAAGCTGTGAGTAGCAAGCCGATCTTCAACGCAGGGACAGAGCGGTTCATCCGTGACTGGAGATCGAGTATCGTGACTGTCACTGTTCGGGACCAGCGATATCGTGAACACGATCCTATATTGGGTGTGGTACCATTGAAGCTCTCCGACATATTCGAGAACCGCTCCCAAGTGACCAGGTGGTATCCCCTCGACGGTGGGATCGGGTTTGGACGAATCCGTATCTCGCTTCTTTTCCGAAGCGTCGAAACCAGGTTGCCACCTAACATGCTCGGATGGGACGTCGGTACCTTCGAGTTCACATCAGACCGGATTACAGCGCAAAACTACGTACACCACGCTAAGATCAAACTCCGCACTGGCGGCAGCATTGGCAGGATCCCACGAGGCACCTGCCATTGGGAGGGTAACGGGGCTGTCTTCGACCTTACGCAGAGACACGCAAGACATGGAAACCGTTTGCCTGTCAAGCATCGCTACCGCTCTCCCGTCGTTTTCGAGTTCCACATCCCGCATAGGAGAGGTGCCGCAGCGTATGCGGTGCTCTGGCTCCAGCATCTCGTTGACAATGAAGAAACTCCCATTGACATTCCAATCTGGACAACGAAGAACGGCAACCGGTTAACCCAGAACTATATCACGGAGCAAAACTGGAAGGCCAAGCTAGTTCCCGGCTTGGAGGACCTCACAGAAGTCGGCCGTCTGCAGTTCACAGCGCGCTTCTCGCCGGGTATCGATGAGTCTCACGAGCACTTCGTGATGGATAACGATTCACGCGAGACATACGAGACCTGGGAAGCGTGTCTCTCTGAGGGAGTACGGAACCGAACTGTCGAAGTTGAGATGTCCGAGGAAGTCCGGGATCTGCACGAGAAGTCCCTGCTGGAAGGCCGCAACGTGCTCAAGCAGGCCGATCCGGAGGAACGACAACGTTGGATCGCCAAGGACGGAACGGACTGGAGCGGTGCCTTCGGCCACGATCCACGCGCGTACACAGACTCGAAGGGTCGCAAGGTCGCCGAGCCAGGCCGCGACAAGCCTCGCCACGACCCCGTCTGTCCCCCTCCGATCTGCGAGAAGTCGCAGCCCCGACCGGGGACTGAAAACGCCAAGAAGGGACGCGACGCCGCGAGAAAGGACCTGGACAACGGCGGAGACGGGAGCAGCGAATCCTCCGGTGAATCGACCGGAAGTGAAGAGCAGTCCCTCTCCGACCTGGCTACGACGGCGACGGCCACGAGCCAGTCGTCTTCTTCTTCTTCTTCCAAGTCCAAGGGAGAAGAAGAAGCCGCCGCACAGCACCGCATGGGCAAGAAGGCGAACAGGCGCACCGAGCAGCGCAAGCAACGCGGCCTCATGCAGTGGAAGGCCGCGCGCAACGCGGTCTTTGCCAAAGACGAGGCCAAGTTCGCCCTGCGGAAGGTGAGGCAGAAGCTCGGTGGCGATCTCACGGGGAGAGAGCCGGATATTGAAACCGAGACTGGCAAGTGAGACTGATTGATTGAACACATGTATGTGGCTTGCGTTTTGTCTGTCTGTTCAGAACGAAGCTAGCAGAGCATGGCATTTCCATGAACCCGCTCCGAAAAAGTTCGATTGATATTCGACATTTGATTGAAACGCACACGCTGCGTATCTGCACAGTACGATTCTACTATCTAATCTATAAAGTATCTATGCACATGGTCTTGCTTGTTTCAGTTTTACGACGCATTGATAATCAATGGAACATGTTTTTCGTTTCGAAGACGGCATTCCCATCTTACATGGTCATGGTCTGTCATTATTCCGTCAGCGCTCCCCGAACAATCAATAAATACTGCTTGCCACTCTAAAAATAAAAGAAAAGGCACCCCAGTCGAGAGTCGGGTAGCCACATAGGCAGGTAGGAATAACATTCTATATATATATACATAGCGTCATCACGTCTTCAAAGGCAAACAAATAACTTAAACTGCTGCTGGACTCTGTAAGAATAGCATCCTTGCTTGCTTACTTGCTTGCCGCAATCGCTGCTATTTTTACAGCACAGAAACTACTAACCGTAGAAATTACTCAATCGAGCATCTGATCCGGCCACCTAGCATAACAACATGAGACAAAAATAGGCCATGACTTGCGTTGGAAAGAAAACCGGCATACGTCATATACTGACTGAGTGACCGCTCAGGCCACGTTGGCAGTTAACTAGTTGGCTTGTTTGGTTCGCGCCCGCCACCTGTTGGTCCCAACTACCTACAGTATGCAGAGATTCTAATTGAGAGAGGGGCAAAAGAGGTCGGAGAATTAATATCGTGAGGTGTGTGGGCTTTTATGATCATGATCATGGTCATACTGGAGGATGGGGATGAAAAAGCCGGGATGAATAAATAGATAGTCTCCAGTAGTAGTTTCGTGATCCAACCGAGCACCAACCCAAGTCGCTGACATGAGATTCACAATCAAGATTTCAATGACATCATAAGTGTATATATCTCGTATCACATATACACAATGTGTCGCTCCTCGATGAATTCGTTAGATCCCGAAGATTAAGGAAAGTGACACCCTTGGTAGCAAGGCAAGTAGTTGTGGCGGTTGAAAGAAAATAAATGACACTTTCAAGGACCGAAAATATGACACAAAAAATATTAATTATAAAAAGAGTAAAAATATATGCCCAGTCAACAAAAGGCGTGCCTGGACAATCAAAAAGCAGGCAATAGAAGACAATCCCGGTCCAGCCATGTCCATGTCCGCGCCAAAAAAAAATCTAGATACAAGTACACGGAAGTTGAAATATCCGCCCTCTTCCATCACATCAAATATAAACAGTGAAGATACGGAAATAGAAGGTTTCGCGGAAGATCTATACATCGCGGAGAGAAAGAACATTCATGATCCCAAATATGCTCCACCTTTATGTAACGTGACTCGTCATTTTGCGCGACAACATCGGCGTCCGGTAGTGGAAGGCGTCTTTCGTCGATTCATTGAATGCTGGCATGGAGATTCATAGTGCTGTCGTTGTTGGGTTCGTCAAATCCATCAACTTCATCAGACACTATCGGGAGAGAGGACGTGACGGGGAGCCTAAGCGTGGGCTTGAAATGAGACCATCAAGCAGGATGTCCCTTGCTGTCATTGGATAGAAGCAACGTTCACTTCGCCCGTTTTCGAGGATGGTGCAGGCACCGGAGATGCTGTATGCGTGTTCTGTTCATCGAGGGAAGAAGGAATAATCGCAGTGTCACTCGTCTCAAGTGGTCCCAACGTCCATCGCCATTTGCAAAGACGTTTCCGTCGGCTTTGACGAGGAGTCTGGGGACTTGCTAGGTCGTAATCATCTCCTTTCAGACCGTCCCGCAGCGCAGCAGCCCGAATTTGCCTCTCACTGCGCATGTTCTTCTTTCTCTTCTTCTTCTCAGACTGTGGAGATGCGTGTGAGTCGGTCTCGTCATCTGACATGCCCGAATCCGACTGCAGAGTGCTTGAATCTGAACTCTCCTCCGATTCAGATATATCAGAGACCTCCGAGTCGGATTCATCGGAGAGATCTGAATGTCTCGCGGTGAAACGGACTGTTTTGATCTCCTCTTCAAGAGGGAACCGATAGCTGACTTGCTTTTTTGCAGGAAAGTATACTCGTCGTGTCGTCGCGCCCGTGGCCATTGACGTTGAGGAGTGTCGCATAGAAGATGACGGCAAAGGCGAATTTCGAAGAATGCTTTTCACACCAAGTGGTAGTTGATATGGAACTCCTTCTCGGTTGTTTGCGGCATGTGAAGATGGAAATCTGAAGTGCTTTCCCGATTTTTTCGGAGACGAGGTTGCGCTAATCGAAGGTGATGGCCAAAGGTCATAAGCGTTGCTAAATGTATTGAGCACGGTTGGTGAGACAGCTGAGTTGGTTGCGAAGGAGAGAGACAGTCCAGTCGTCGACTTCCCAAAGGTCATAGGGAGTGATGTCGTCTGGAGAGATAGCTTTGGTCGCTTCCTGACATTCTTGTCGTGGCCTGAGGAATCTGCAGTCGGAATGGTGGAAAGCATATCACGAGCCGCCGATGCGTGTTGAGAAGATATGGGTTGCGCCGCGATGGTCGGGGTCGTCGTCGCAGACGACGTACAGCCTGCGTCTGAGCCGGGATCGCAGAGGTGCGGTGCTTGCGGGGTCATGGAGATCGCAAGCATGACGAAGGACAGAGGGGTCGATAAGAGATAATCAAAAAGTAAAAAGAGAGAAGATGGCGTGCGCTGCGCCCCGCAGGACTGTTCTTGAGAGGCAGAATAGACAGGCCTGGGAGAGCGCCCGAGAGGCTGAAACGGATATTATAACCACCAAGGCAGAACTGCGAACATGCGCCGTGTGTGCCCGTAAGCTAGTCGAGTCCCGAGCAGGTCGCCACTGACTCCGGAGTCCTGGACGCTGCGCTGGAGTGGTATGTATGCGCTTGTGGGAGGGGAGCGGCAGGCAAAGAACTTTTAAAGCAGAAGAAATCGCACGGCAAGATTAGCCGCGTCAGAGGTCTTCCATCCGGTTTTTTTTCACCTCTTTTTTAAAGAGACAGCCGGCTAAAGTAAGAAACAGGGATAAGCGCTATGGAGCGGAGGTGCTGACGCTGCGAGACTATCGTGCGCCATGGACCCATCGAGATCGAGACGCCGCCCGAAAAGATCATGTTGAGTCCAGATGCGACACCCAGGACCGCAGAGACCCCGGGGATCAGCTTTTCCAGTGGGGCAATGGAAAAGAAACACGCGGTCAGAGACGCAGGGTGGGAGACACAACCACCGCTAGACTCTAGTTATCTGTCACTGGGACTGTGCTGTGGGATCGACGATAGGTCCTGCTGCCAAGGGACCATGATTATCGCGCTCTTTTTTCTCCCCCGCGCGTTGACAAGCTAAAAAAAGGAGCCTGGGACACGAGCCAGTGGGACCGCCAAGAGGAGCGGCGAGGACAGGGGCCCTTGGGAGGTTGGAGCTCACGGCGGAGCGCTGGACCGCTGCCAATGAGGCCTATCGGCGAGCAGAACCCTGCCTCGACGCACAGGGTGGCTGGTCCATGTCAGCCAGTGGTTCCAGCGGGGAGATGTTATTCATAGTACCTTGTACCCGGCGGTTCACGGCGGGAGGGAAACACAGTGCCGGCCCGGGCGGCAAGGAAACAAAGGAACTCGGTAGACCGCATCGGGTGCCTGTCGAAAGGACGTGTTGGCATGTGAAGCAAGGACGGAGACGTACTGTAGACATCGGACGGTGAGGATGGGTGATGTGAATCGATGATGGGTCTCGGCAGCGTGTCGCGTCGAGGATCCCGATCTCAGTCGGAGTCGGATCCCTGAGGGTCACGTGATATCCACACCAGCCACGGTGGCGGTGACGTGTCTGGCGCAGCGACGCATCGCGTCAGACGCCCGTCCGAGCAGCTTGAGACGCCTCTTGGGGGAGCTCCAGCCTCCTCCCCAGCCCCTGGCTTTTTTCGATCATGTCGGGCTGCTGCTGTTGGGAAGCGGTTACGGCGATCTGTCTCCGGTGGGAGATCCACTCCGTTGGTTCCACCAGACCTGCTCCAGCCTCCCCAATATTGCTAAAAAGCCACCTGGAAAATTCCGAGATCTCCATCTACTACTACTACTAGACTAGACCAGACCCATCCTCTTTGCTTCGCCGCTGTATGACGCGTGTGGATCTTTATGCTTGACCTCGGCAAAGAAGGACCTGCTGACACAGGAAATAATGGCTGCTCCGCCTCCCCGGAATGACAGCCGGATCATAATCCACTTCGTCAGTAATCTTCAGATGACAATAATAATCTCCGCCACCTTTGGCGTTGGGGCCGGTCGAGCTAACAATGGCGCGGCTCACAGGATTATGATTGTTTCTATGCCTCAGTGTTTGAGGCGGAGAATCCGGCGCTGAAATCACTCCCCCTTGCCGTAAAGCAGAAGCAAATTGTCGTGACATGCAACTACGAGGCCCGTCGGCGGGGGCTGCGCAAGCTGCAGCTGATCAGCGAAGCCAAGAAGGTCTGTCCAGATGTGGTGATCGTTCTGGGAGAAGACCTCACCAAGTTCCGCGACGCGTCGAAGGCGCTGTATAGCTTCCTCAAGTCATTCGTCTGGGGGGACCGCGTCGAGAAACTAGGCTTTGACGAGGTGTGTTCCGGCCGCGTTTCTAGGCCAAATATAGATCCCAGCAGAGATTCTTATTGCAAATATAGGTGTTTCTAGACGTCACAGAAATGATCGAGTACAACGTGGAGCTGTTGAACAGCCACGACCTGGCCAATTCGTTCTTCTATCTAGACAAGCTTGATCCTACCGTTGGCTTTGCCTATGACGCCACAACGTTCTGCGGTCCGACTTATCCTCCTTTCCCGGAAGGTCAACCCGGAGCGATGATTACCTCCTCGTCTTTTCCCTCTGACGCACTGCGTGTGCGACTCCTTGTTGCCTCCCATCTCGCCCGTTACCTCCGGGACCAACTTGAACAACAGAAGGGTTACACTGCCACAGTCGGTGTATCCACATCCAAGCTTCTTTCAAAGCTGGTTGGCAGTGTCCATAAGCCAAATAACCAAACGACACTCCTTCCGCCCTATGCTGCTGGAGGGCCAGGCGAAGAGAGCAATGTTACGCGTTTTCTCGATGCCTATGAGATTGGCAAGGTCCCTGGAATCGGGTTTAAGCTTGCTCATAAGCTCAGAGCTCACATCCTCGGCCGGGAACCGAACTCTGACTCCTACCATGCAGTTGCGGCGGACGACAAGGTCACCGTTCGACAGGTCCGTTTGTTTCCTGGAATGGGACCTCCCTTGCTGGAAAAGATCCTTGGCAAACCGGGGTCTCCTAGAGATATCGGCGTGAAGGTATGGGGTCTGATAAATGGAGTTGACTCTTCCGAAGTCTCGAAAGCCAGAGCTACGCCTACGCAGATCAGCATCGAAGACTCCTACAGGAGGCTTGATAGCATTGACGCTGTTAGGAAGGAGCTCGTGACGCTCGCTGGCAGCCTAATCCGTCGCATGCGCACAGACCTGACAGAAGAGGCGGACTCCGAAGATGAGAAGAAAGAATCCTGTCCCGTCAGCAGAGTCCGCTGGCTGGCCCGTCCGCGGACACTGCGCCTCTCGACGCAGCCCCGACCACCCCCCAACCGAGATGGATCCCACAGTCACAGTTTCAACAGGATATCGCGCTCCGCTCCCGTCCCTCACTTTATCTTCAACCTTGACGAGAGTGTAGATGCTCTCGCGGAGCGCTTGGTCCAAGACAGTCTCATGTCCATGTTTCGCAAGCTACATCCAGAGAAGTCCGGTTGGAGCCTGCGCTTACTCAACGTAGCTGTCACCAACATGGTCGAGAGCGCTGGGGAGCAGAAACAGAGCAGTGGCGGAGATATAGGAAAGATGTTTCGGAAGCAGGGGGCTGTGCTGAAAGATTGGAAGCCCCCCGAGAGCGACCCTGTGCGCTCACAACTTGATGTCCAGGCTCCTCACGATCCTCCCTCTGAGGTGAGCTCGGAAACTGTGGCCCATATGCCTCCCTCGCATCAAAATTTTGTAGAAGCCCAACCGGCAAGCTCCACACTTTGCGATTCTGCTCGGGATGATGGCGTCTGGGAAGAGAATGAAAGTGATGACGAGGTGGCAATCTTCAGCGATACGTGCAAACTATGCGGGGCGTCGATCCCACAGTTTGCGATGGCGGCCCATGAGCTGTATCATACAGCTCCTGATTGACCATTTATTACCTATCAAAAAGGGAAATTGAATAGCTGATACCCAAATATACCCCGCAGCCAAAAGCGCCGCTGAAATTAGGCGGATCATGATCCATGCGGATCCCTTTGCATATGCACGGTCCAGGGCATCAATCTGGAACGTTCTAAATCGTCAGGCCATATAGGTCGATCGACAAGTCTCCAGAGAGAACATCTGTCTAATATGCTAAAAATATGGTCTCCTGCGTTCTGACCTGTCCCCTTCACTGTTTCCGGGGTCCCCAGGAGCCAAGATATTGACCACATTAGACAAAGGCCCCTTTCCACTGTCTATGACGTATTTTGTATGACATCCGATGATCTATATATAGCTGTGCTGCGGATGGGGCATGCCTTAAATCCATGGAAATACACCAGCGGACATGAAGGTGGGCTTGTGTGAAGGGAGCACGAATGGCTTTGATATTGCCACCGTTCTTTCTATTGCTGTATATGTACATGCCTACTGTTCGCCATGAGTGAGCCGCTGACGTTCTATTGATCAAAGCAAAGATGCAGCGCTATTATATTCCGAGGTTCATCTTTAATAACTATCCTCCATTCCTCGAGAAAAGGATCCTGTCAACTTCTGAAAACGCTACAAGAGGTACATACCTACCTAGGTAGGTATGTATCGAACCCGGAAAGTCCAGTATGATGTGGGGAGTCTGTGTTAGGTATCTTAATGAGGAAAGAAATACGGATGGACGAAAACGAAGCGGGAGCGCTTCAGTCGTCAGCCCCAGACTCTGAGACTGAAAAGATCCTTAATCCGGGGAAAGAGAACTACATTGGCATCATCATCATTGACATCACCTGGCAGAAGAATAAAGTGACGTAATACCAACTTCTTCGCAAGTCCAGATAGATGCCTGACATACATAACGAAAAGAAACAGATACCAGTCTTTTGACTATGTTAGGTACATTACGTAGCAGTCGTTGTCCGGTCCGAGATCTGTTAGGTGTAAGAGCACTTATCGAGACGTTGATACAGACGGATCATTTGACTACATAATGCAGAGAAAGCGATGGCCTCTGCACAAGTTAGGTAGCTTTCTTCAATCCCTGCATCCTTCTCCTTGTGAAGATGACTCTTCTGATAGTAGTCAACTGGCTATATCTGCAAGATTTCATTATAAATAAACTGCTAGACGTGGAAATAGCACATGGGCATCTAGTAAGATTAGGTATTCTTGGTATAGGTTCCACAGAGGTGGAAGGAGGAAAGGGAAAGGGGGACAGAGATACGATCGTCCCCCCAGTAACCCCGCCTCAACCTCTGCCTGCCCTTTCTGGTTGATGTTCCCCTATCGCCATTCATGTAGCAACCAGCATCCAGGACGATAGTGCAATTCACGGTCAGTGAAGTTGCTGGTTTTCAGGATTAGGTAAATGAGATTTCCCTGCCCGCCAAAAGCCATAGGCGGGGGTTTTCGTAGCACCATTAGAATGGCGCTGGTGGGGGCTGGGGGTGTGAGCTTTTTTCATATATGAGTCTGATAGATAGTTCTTATTTTTGATATTTGATTGTTCTGAGGATACTTACTGTGTGTTGGTAGTTTCCCGTAATTGTCTCACACTTCCGATTCTTTCTTACCATTCTCCTAGCTTCAGTCGCTCATTGTCCCCCTGATATATTAAATGGTTAATTGGGACCCTCATTAGACAGGTAAATGTCCTGTCCTTTCGGAATCCAAGGCTGTGAATGATGTTTCCATCTTCAACTGATGCCCAAGTGAGATAGTGATTGCCGGCTGCTTACTGCTTCTTGTGGCATTATTTCTGCATAAATGCGATTAGCAAGAAGATTTATTTATAGTATTTTCACCTTAATAGCAAAGCGGTTTAGAAAGTAGCGGGAAAATCAGGTGATTTGCGTTGGTTGCATTGGCAATTGCTCCGACGTCTCACAAGCCGCCGGCCTACACTTGGCGTCTCAAGTAGTGGACGCGATATCTTGGTGATTTGCTGAAATTTGAAATATGCTCACTGTGATGCCATTATGAGGCCCAGAGAAGCAGTTGTTCAACTCCGTCTGCTGTTTTTATGGTCAGTCTTTTTGGGCATTATGCCAGAGGCATACATTTTACAATCGGCCGTTTGTCATTGCGGACGTGTCTGACAACCCTTTGATGCTGCGGGTGATGAACAGCCACTTGGCAACTGGCCTATAGGAAGTATGAGAAATTTCCTAGTCGGTCTTCATTCAAGGTAGGTCCGGGGCAGTCACATTTTGCTACTTTTGGAAACCATTGAGCTTCAAATGATCCGATACTCTGACAAAAAAATCCCCGGATACGATGTTTGCGGTCAGAATTTAGCATGCCAGGAACACATTGCGCAGGGATAGAATGAAAAACACAGCTTCGAGACTTTCCTCTGACGATCCGGATTAGTCCGGCAATCGCGAGAGATGCTACTCAAATAGGATGCATGTCCTGAGTTGTAGCTGGCAAGGTCGCAAATGGCAGGAAGCCGCCAGGCGAGTAGATAAAACAGTCTGAGATGGCAGACCTGAAGATGCGGAGTAGAGGTCAGCTCCCGTGTTTGATAGGTTCGCAGATATGTCCTCAGTACTCCGTTTGTATATAGCTTGGATTGGTTTGATGAGCCTCATGCAGGACTCCTCGTAGTCGGTGGGACTTCGCGATCTCCGGGGTACAACCGAGAGGTCCGAGAGACTAAGTGGCGTGCGGGAAAAGGCTGAGGCCTGAAGATGATGAGCAGACGACCAAAAGAAGGAAAAGGGCGGGCAGACTGCAGAAAAGAAGGGGCAGTGGATCGTCGATGGCCAGAGCTCTCGAGGATGTTGGCGCCGAGACGTCTCAGAGTCAGGCGTGCCATCCCCAGGTCTCGTGCGGCCATCGACGTCCAGCTCCCTCCATCTCCTCTCGCTTTTCTGGTCGCTCGTTTTCTTCCCTCCTTCCCCCTCTTTCCCCCCTCTCTCTTTTTCTCTCCATCTTCGCTCTTTTTGGACTCAATCGCGGCAATTCCTTACAGGACGCTTTCTGTCCTGCCTCTCCTGTTGCCAAGCCTGCTGCGCCCCAGTTGATTACGCTGGCCAGCATCCTTCCCCCGAGCTAGCTTTCTGGGCGCTTGGGAGGGATCGTCCTTAGCCACCCCGCTACGGCGTTGCTGGCATGGTTTGGATTACGTGCGATCCATTCCTCCCCTGAGCTTTCCAAGCAGAAAAGAAAGACACCGTCACGGGCAGAGAAAGAGTTTCGCTCTCTGTTTCCCCGAGAACCTTGGGACTGACGACCCGCCGTAATCAGCACGCAGTAGTCCGATGCGACCGCGTGCGGAGGAATCCGCACTCTCCGGAGCGAATTCGCTGGTTGGACAGTCCTGACATCCCAGGACGACATCTATCTCTACCCTCTTGTATCGACACGGGGCGCATTCCCTTGCCTCTTGCTGTGGCGGTTCTGTCCACTCGCTCGTGCTACCTAAGATCCGGGAACCTGTTGCTTACTCGTGGTCGTCAACCATATCTCCGCCGGCAGACGGCCCTGTATATATCTACGGCCAATTCTCATTCATTTCGTGGACTTCACTCTCTTAAACCTAGGGGGGTTTCTTTCACATCGATAATATCACGGCTCGGCAGGAATTCCGACATAGAGTGGAACTGTGTGGACTGTAGCTTACAAATCTGCTATTGTTATCCCTCCCATCGCTTCTTCACGGTCCCCTTGACCGTTATCCCGCCCTCAAATTATGAGGCTTTTTCGCAGCCTGGTTCCTTTGCTGACCAGCGCAGTATCTTTCCTGACGGTTCATGTTTTTGGTAAGTGCTCACTCTTCTACGGGTCCTTCTTTGCCCTTGTCTGACTGGAATTTCTACAGCACGCTCACAGGAGCCGGCTGCGATCAGATATGTCTCCCTCCTCGAGGATCCAGTGATACATACTCCTTCCCACCGCGTAAACCCCTCATCGCATTTCGACATCACATTCGGCCTTCATAAGAAAAGTCAGCGGTTGAAGCTTACTCTCGAGCCAAACCATGATATCCTCGCGGAAGACGCTCACATTCAGTACCTTGACGCACAAGGCAATGTCAAACATGTGGAGCCTCTCGACAGGTTGGCGCACAAGGTCTTCAAAGGATCGGCATGGGTCCAGGCAACGGACGGTAGCTGGAAGCGAGTTGGCTGGGCGAGGATATACGTGAAAAAGGATGGAGCTCATCCCTTGTTCGAAGGTGCCTTTAGCTTCATGGGTGACCACCACCACATCCAACTGCGGTCGAGCTATATGCAGACGAGACGCGAGTCCGATGTCGATTTAGAAGATAAAGGAGATGACTACATGGTCGTCTATCGCGACTCCGACATGGTTCCGGAGCAGGAGCTCCACTCCGAATTGAAGCGGTCATTGTCTGGTTCTCCGTCATCATGTCGGGCTGATAAGCTGGCGTTCAACTCTGATCCCAACCATCCAATCTTCCGTCTCGACTCGCAGTCGCCTTCGAAATGGGGTTCATCATCTTTAGATTCTCTTTTTGGGCTTACCAAACGTCAATCTGACATTAGTGGCGTTGGTGGGAATACAGGTGCCATCAACCTTAGATCGACCATTGGCAGCACGGCTGGGTGTCCAACGACGAAGAAAGTCGCATTGATCGGCATTGCGACTGATTGCTCCTACACAGCGTCATTCGACTCAGATGAAGATGTGCGCCAGAACGTTATAAACATTGTGAATACTGCATCCGATCTTTATGAGCGCACCTTCAATATCTCAATTGGTCTACGAAATCTGACGATAAGTGAGAAGGAATGCCCCAGCACCGCTCCAGAAGCGGCTCCGTGGAATATTCCATGCGACAGTGGGAATATCACCTCTCGACTGGATCTTTTCTCATCGTGGCGTGGATCAAGGGGTGATGACAATGCATACTGGACGCTGATGAGCAATTGTCCAACGGGAGCTGAAGTTGGCCTATCGTGGCTGGGACAGCTCTGCAATAACCAGGTTGTGGGCGATGATTCCCAGGCCGTTACTGGAGCTAATGTCGTCGTTCGCACGGCAGCTCAGTGGCAGGTCTTTGCCCATGAATCCGGCCACACCTTTGGAGCTGTGCACGATTGCGATTCGTCCACATGCGCGCAAGGCCTCGACGACTCGTCCCAGTGCTGTCCTTATTCCTCGACAACGTGTGATGCAGGCGGGCGGTTTATAATGAACCCCAGCACGGGGACTGATATCACGCAATTCTCGCCCTGTACAATTGGGAATATCTGCTCCGCCTTGGGTCGTAATAGTGTCAAATCCAGCTGTCTTTCTGATAATCGTGGCGTGATAACGATTACTGGCAGTCAGTGCGGTAATGGGATTGTTGAGGCTGGAGAAGACTGCGATTGTGGAGGCGAAGAGTCGTGCGGGGATAACAAATGCTGCGATGCAAAGACCTGCAAATTCAAGAACGGGGCAGTATGTGATGATTCGAACGAAATTTGCTGTGTGAACTGTCAATTCGCTTCTGCCGACACCGTCTGCCGTGCCAGCACGGGCCCTTGCGATGTGGAAGAGAAGTGTACAGGCAACTCCCCCACTTGCCCGGAAGATGTCCATGTACCGGACGGCCAGTCTTGTGGTAACTCTACAGGCCTGGCTTGTGCGAGCGGCCAGTGCACCAGCCGCGATCTGCAGTGTCAGGAAGTGATGGGCGATCTCATCGGCAGCAACGAAACTCGTGCCTGTAACAGTGACTCATGCACTCTGGAGTGCTACTCACCATCCCTCTCAGCAGACGTGTGTGCGGCGATGAACCAGAACTTCTTGGATGGGACGCCATGCAGTGGAGGGGGCCATTGCAGCAACGGCCGCTGTGTTGGCGCATCAGTCGGGCAGGAAGTGAAGTCCTGGGTGGATCACCACAAACCTCTGGTTATCGGTCTTGCAGCCGGAATAGGAGGCTTGATCCTGCTAAGTTTCTTAACTTGCATCTTCAGACGATGTCGCCGACCAAGACGTCCCCTGAAGGCTGATGGAGTGCCATCGCGTCCAGATCCGTCTCCCCAACCTGGATACTGGCAACAACAGCCCCCTCCTCCGTATCCCCCACCGGCGTATAACACCGTTGTCGGTCGAGGACCGTCAATGCGGTATGCTTGATCGATTTGTTACGGCCCCCTTCATTGCTAAATGCCTGTGTTGCTGCTTACTGCCCTCGTTTTCGCGCCCTCCACTTTCGTTTATTCCTTTTTAATGCCCTTTCTGTGATATGTGAAGGGCTCTTTTTCTCCTTTCTTACTACCTCGGAAAAGAGTTTTGAGGGGTTTTAGTCGCATCATTGGATGGCATGTGTCTTGCATTTTGGATTCGGTTTGGGGCTCTCTCTTCCCTGCTTGCCTTGATTCAGTCTTTCTGGATTTTTTATACTCCTTTTCTTGTATCCAGTTGTTTTGCTTTTCTTTTTTTTTATTGTTTCCTTTTTTGTGCGGTTTTTCTTTCCCCAGGGCCATTGGGAGCTTCGAAGACTAGGGCATTATTTGGGATGCGGTACGACTACAACAACAGGCTATAGATACACTAGGGTTTGAACAACAACTGTTCGAATAACATGCTTTTGAATTGGAACAACAATGGAAACGCTCAGCGTGTTCCCCTGCTGCATTAGGTAGCGGGACAACAATGAAGAAGTGTGGCAATTGCTATTCGATGTTCTGTATCGTCTGCTGTAGGATCAACCCGTGGTGGTTTGAGTAGAAATAATATAACATGTCTCGGGGCTACCCGATTCTGCATTGCTCAATCATAATATGACTAAGCTCCAGCGCGGAGGTTTGGTCTGCACCTTCGACTCTTCACTCGCTGCATCAGATTGCCAGTGTGATAACTTGCAATCCATGAGTTAGTTTCAATTTCTTAGACCAGGATCAGATTGACTGACAGACCTGACGAGAGCAAGCTTAGTTACCTAGGGAGTTAGTAGTAGAAATTGCGCCAACAATTTTAATGACATTTATTGAACGCGTGATTCAGGGTTAATTATATTATTATAGTATAGTATATATTATACTGGAGCACTAACCGACCAGGTACATCGACCGATTAATTAATTAATTAAAATGGGGAAATGAATAAAAAAGAGGTAGGTCCATGTGTCTCCATCTCCATCCATACAGGCGGTACCTACCCTACCTACCTAGGTTAGGTAGTAATAGGCACGTCCAGCTAGGAACTTAGATACCTTGTTGGATTCGGGCGATCTCCGACCGTCGCCGGAGGCTTCGGGATCTCGGGGACTTCACCGATATATACGACTTCAACATTATTGCATCCATGGTATGTTTAATTGGGTTCACTTATGACTGCCCAAACAGGTAAAAATGACTTTTTTCAAGGACTTCAACATCCTCCTAGGAGCAGTATAAGAAGGCATGGTATGATTTGGAATTCTCTGTAAAAAATTTTTTTATGAGCAATTTGCCACTGAAGGAGGCATGCATATATACATAATAAACCTCAGGTGCTCATAGTTGTTGCTTGCAGAGTTCTCATCCCTGCGCATCCGTTTCTTCTTGTCCACCGAACTAGATTAGTTTAGTCAATAATAACCAAATTCAACTATTCCTGGAGTTCACCCTCGGCGAGCATAACCGACTTCCTACATACCTAGGTAGTTGGTAAATTTGAGAACTCGCAAAATTGGGCGCATACTACTGTGTAATAATAATTACTAGTACAGTACCTAGCAGCTCGTCCCCGAACTAGTAAATCTATTATTACTTTTCCTTGTATTATTAAATATTATCATTATTATTATTAGCATGTCCACAATCGGACTGATCTTAATGTCATTTTATGTTGGGAATATGCTAGCTCTCTCTCTCTATATATAATATACCATAGTCGTTTGATTGCTGATTATCAAACAGGCCACGAGATAGGAAGAAAAGAAAACATGAACTATGTATGTGTGTAGAGATACAAGCTCTTTCGAAACTTTCCCATCTCTCTCTCACGACACGACACGACGTGCTTCACCTAATAAATACATAAATAAATAAAATAGAATAAAAAAACCAACTCGATAACAAAAAAGCCCCTCCCGTAGAACCTAACTGGCTACTAGCTGGCGCCAAAACTCCCAGTTCTCTGCTTGGAACGTGAAAAAGGACCCATGCGAAAAGAAAAGAAAAGAAAAAGAAAGAAGAATTAGACAACCAAGAAAAAAAAGGCTAAAAGAAGCAATCCGACCTGACCGAGCCTGACTGACAGACATTCTAGAATGCCCTGAATCCTCCATCTCAGACCCTTTTTTTCCCGTTCCTTCCGTTCTTCACCGGGTTGCGGTAATTGATATCAACATCGAACATCGGCCATGAAAAATAGATAATAAGAAAGACAAAGATGAAAAAAAGAAAGGCGGAAAAGAAGGTAGTAAAACTCGAACGAAACAATCACTGCCAACAGATACTCACGAACCCTTCTCTCGTGACGCCCCCGACGCCCTCGAGGTCAAACTCCTCAATCATGGCGCGGAGCTCCTCCTCCTCGAGCCCCGTCTCGCCCAGTTCTCGCGCGACCCGGCGCAGATCCTCCAGGTCGATGTACCCTTTCCCGCCTTCATCGAAGAGCTCGAACGCGCGCATGATCTCCTCGCGCGGATCCCGCTCGAGGATCTTGTGCGCCGTCACGGCCTGGAAGGCTGAGAGTGGCATGAGGAGAGACGAGGGGTGTTGTGGGTTCGACCCCGCGGTCTTTGCGGAGACATGGTTATGTTGTTGCGCCTGAGATGATGATTGCTGCTGCTGTTGCGACATTACTTGCGGTCGGGGGACGCCGTATGTGGTGAGGAGGGTGATAAGTTCTTGTTTGGGGACGTTGAAGCCCAGCGCGCGGAAGGCGACGCGGAGCTCGTGGTAGTCGAGGTGGCGGTCGCGGTCGAGGTCGAAGAGGGTGAACTGTTTTTTTTGGTTTTCCATAAGTCAGTGGACTGACTGAGATTGTGGTTTGCAAGGTGCGTACTAATGTTGACACCCAAACAAAGGAGAATAGACCAGCCAAACAAGCTACTTCAAGAGAGGGAGGGGGCTCTTACAGCTTCATTAATCTCTTCCCTTTGTTCCTCCGTTAATCTGCTCAATGGGTTTGGGTCTTGCGACTGCCCGTGGTTCTGCGAATGCGCTGGCGGAGGCGGGGGTTGTTGCGACGACTTTCCGACTTCTGCGCCGTAATCGCCTCCTACTCCTCCCAGACCGCGATTCCGCCCGAAGGATGATGCGCCAAAGGGAGTCGGATTCGCGCCCAGCGATCGGTCAGGGAGCTTGCCGCTGGCGTAGACGGAGCGCGAACCGAAGGGCTGGTGCGCGGAGGATGCCATGGTCGTCGCGGATGCGGATGCGGATGGAGGATTGGACGGCCGGAGGGAGGAGGTCCGGCAGGAGGACGAGGGGAAGACAGTCCGGGACGGATGTGCTTCGCGGAGATCAAGACTGCCAGCAGGAAGAGCTCAGCGCGACGTCGAGGCGGCTGCGGAGATGATATGCTCGTCGAAGGTCGGACGGTGGCACGGAGAGACAAAACACGCGCCGGGGAACGCGGGCGCGGCGGGCGGTGGGCCCCGGCCCAGGCAGCCAGCTGGCGGACGGACCGCATCGCGAGTCTGCTGCAACAAATACAGTCCTCTACTTCCACAGATACCCCAATACCGCGACATTCTGATAGCCAATCTACAAAATTCAATTAACTTTTGAGCCGTCAAGTCTATGGCTGCCAAGAATTATCCAAATTCGAATAGTGGTCAACACAAATCGGATCAAACAAGCAAGCAATTGGGACATAGCACAATGTATCAACTATCCAGAGCATAAAACAAGCAGAGACAAAATAAAGGTCCGGTACCCTGCTTGCTTCAATAGACCCAATCCGTGGCACCTGCGGCTCCCAATCCGTGTTTCTCAAAGTAGGGGTATCACTATTATGGCCAAATTCTATGAGCCACCTCGAGGATATCAACTGTGTCCGCTAAACCTACCTACGTCCATCACCTTTTAACTTGCATGTATGCAAAGAACCAAATAAACCAAGGAACACCAAAGCTCCAGGAACTCCATGTGAGGGGGGAAAAAGCAGTCAGGCGGAGAGGGCAAGGATTGATACGTGGGATCCGATCGCGTGAGCTGCATATGTAAACAAATGATGGTTCACAGTGCACAAGTCAACAGAGAAGCTGCCAATACAAGGACAATTTTACAACGCAAGATCCCACGAACGCTCTGTGACGTCGGTGCTCTTGAGCCCAGCTGAGGCTGGGATGGTTCCAGGAGCGTCAACTGAACCAGAAATCCCGGAATAGCCGCCCTCGAAATTAGAATCAAGCAGATCCCCGTTTCCAAAACATGCGTCCCAGTCCACAGGGTTGTCACTGCTGTCGAATGCGGCCTCGGAACTCTCTCGATAAATTGAGTCAATCCAAGTTAAATCGCTGAAAAGCGAATCTACAGCCGTTTTCCCTTCCGAGCTCGCACGGCTAGGGACGTCAACATCGTTATCGAATGCTGAGCTCTGCACCTCCGGCTGGTTTCGGCCCGAAGTTGTGTCTGACAGAGTCGTTTCCTGGTCAACGACCGCTAGACAGTCCGGCTCGGAAGGCGTTCGGAAATCAACTGGTGAAGGACCTGGCACCTGACCGGAATGATTTTGAGGTAGCATGTGCAAGTCGAAATTCTCGCTGAGCAGACAACTCATCCAGTAATAAAGTTCCGTGTACGGCGTACCTTGCCGGACTAGCGCCGTAGACACTGGAAACTCGGCCTCTGACCCCATCCAGAATGCGATTTCGAAGTAGTCTCGGACGGGAACTCTAGGGATGAACTTGTCGACGAAGTTTGGTTTAGATGAAGTCTTGTCCGTGCCTTGATAGAGTGGGACATTCCTGAGAATGTGTCGGACCTTTGAACGGAGGTCTACTAGGTTAGATTTCATTTCATCAAATATCTCGGAGATTAGGGGACTGGGTGCAAAATCAGCAAGGCCCATTATAACGCGATAGTAGAGACCTGCTGCAACCCAGACAGGATTCAGAAGCTCCGTTTTGTTTGCATGGTGGCCCTCACCAGGGGAAGAGTGTTCCTGGGGCTCTTTTCGACGCATCGCATCACAAAGCTCTGAACAGAACTCTTCAGATATCTCACAGAGAGCCTTCGCCTGAAGGCACAGGATGAAAAACATTGTCAATCTTGCGGGACCAAGATCTGTTGGTCGAAGGTAAACGCGCGATCTGGAGAGAGTGACAATGACTGCGAGTAACCGCAGCATTCTCATTGCAGACTGCACAAGAGATAATCCGACCGCGTCTGATCCAAGGTTTTCAACCTCTGGGAGACGAACGCTTGCCAAAGAATTTTGGATCAGGCTCTCTTTCAGCGTATGAGACACGTCAGAATCCTTGAGATTCAGCTGCGAGATATCAGCGACCAGAAGGTCAACCGGGTGTGGATCACGCCAGCGAATCTTCACAGTAACTCGAGGAGTTCCTGGTTGTGGAGAGGACGCTTCTTGTAGACGACGGAAGACTTCACTAGCTCGCTGGAAGGTACGGTCTCTCGCGCTTCGAGAATTCCTTTTCGTACAGGGCTCCAACAAAGGTACGAACAGCCAGAGCTGTGAACCATCTCTGAAGCATCCCCTTCCATTTGAACTGCAAGGAGGGCAAGGGTTCTTGGGGCCGCACTTTTTCTTATTCAAGTAGCACCAGACACAAGCACCACCGCGTTCCTTGAGCAACCGACTATCCTCCCTCTGTTTTTCTGAGTCTTCCTTAGTCCGAATTCTCTTCTCTCGATAGGTGAAAGGGCTTTCAGGATTTTCTATTACAAAACTGAGCTCGGGCGTTCCTGGAGAATTGGACACCGAACCATTGCTTCGCGTGTGGGAAGACTGCAATGGATGATAACGTCGACGACTCGACCTCATGGCAGCTAAGTCTGTTAGACTCGAAGTGTAGATAACTGGGGAAATGGAAAGCTTACACTGCCCTTCATGCTTAACTATTGGTTGGGCTTCAAAGGCTGGAACGTAAGTGTCCAGCTGGACCATAGGCTGCTGCTGCGAGCCATAGTCGTTACTCTGCCAGGCGGGTGAACCGTGAGTCTGACTGGTATGCCACGTCAGGACTCGTAAAGAGGTCTCAGAGATGGTCTGAGAGTATCCTGGTGACTCTGAGATCAAGCTGGGAGAAGAGATGGTGGGCCCGTGGGCAGCAGGAAGGCAACTGGACAAGGAGCTCTCCGTTATACTGGGGGTCAAGGCGGGTTGAGTGATGTGGTTTGGCCTCGCATTTTGGAAAAAGGAATATGAACTGCTCCCCATTTCCGCACCTGTTTGGGGCGCATGGCTATTCAGACGGTATGGCACACTGATAGGCTGAAGATGCGTAACAAGGCCATATGGGGGTTGAGGAGAATAGTGATGAGGTACATAGGCTGGAGTTTCTGTACCAGTCTGCTGCCCGACAGTCTGCGGAAGCTGGAAATAGAATGATAGTTAGAGACTCTGGACGTAGACGGATCACGACGATACAAAATAGCAGACATGAACGGCAGTCCAAGGCTGCCAAGAACGTAAGCTGTGTATAGACACTTACAAGATCAGGACGGGTTTGGAGAACTAGAGGCCGCGGACGCTTCCTAACTGAGGACGAGCTTAAGGGTGAGGATGAGCAGGGAATGGAGGAGGCCGGAGAGGGAGTCATCGCAAGGGAGTATTGTGGCCCGTAGGAAAGGTTGTCGGGAAACATATTATGGGCCATGGTAGCAGGCAGCCCAAGGCAGCGGCAAAGCCAGAGCCAAAGAGACGAACGGCGGTCGTCGAGAACAGGGCTGTCATTGCAAAGAAGACGAAGCCGGGGCTGCTACCGAATAGGGCATCGAGGAAAGCTAACGATAGGACCCGGAACAGAGTATATATAGGAGGTTCAGCAAGGTGAGAGAGGAGCAGGCAAAGGAGACCAGGATTTGGGGTAACGCAGGTGGGTAAAGGAGGGTGAAGCCTGGCACCGGGCGAGGAGTTAGGGCACGCTGGACAGGACGGGTGGGAAGATGAGAACAACCGCGCAGGAGAGAAGGGAAGCGCAACAGAGGGCGGAAGGGGGGGAACAGGACGTATTTAAGGACGAGACGACGAGGACTCATAGAAGGACCTGCGTCGAGAAGAAACGAGACGCTGCCGGGGGGCTCTGCTGCTGAGAGGCTGCGCGACAGCGGCGCCCTAGGGCCCGGAGGCAGAGCTCGAGTCAACCTGCTGGGCCGCCGCGGCCCGATCCGGTATGGCGTGAACCCGTTGCGGTAAAGCGCGTTGTTGACTCGGACGCTCATTGGCTGGTCGAAGGCGGTGAACCAGGCGGTGTCGTATGGCCGGCACAATGCTGTTTATTCCCCGCATCCCCAAGGACGGACACTTCGCTCGTCAGTGACGAGTGTCAGCGTCAGAATCCCTTAAATGTGGAAAAGAAGACGTGTTCCAGAGGAATGGTCCATTAATGATGCCTGAAGACCGCCAAGAATTGAATATGAGGCGCTCACGCGGTATACTGATCTCGAGACGTGGTTCTCCGCTGCACGGGCACCGCGTCGTCTTCGACCCTCACACCGTCGCCCAGTTCTCCGACACGGGGAGAAGTACTAACTACCGCCGGACAGATGGCCGCTGTATGTAAGTTCACCACGCTCTAGTCATCAGAATCACTCGAAAACCGTCTCTTGTCCAAGGAATCGTGTTGGGAGACTGGGCTGCCGGAGCATGAGACGAAGACGCCATGAGGGCACGTGAGTGCGATCGAGAGCGTCACTCTTCTCGCTACCCAGGTCTCATCCGTCCTGGCCGCCCAAGCCAAGCCCATGTGCCTAGGTACCTGTCTACCTCCGAGCTCAGTAGGCAGGTATCTAGAAGCCACACCACGCCAATCACGTTGCGCTTACGGCCGTCGCAGGATATAAGACTGATGGAAAGACATGTCCTGACCCAGGCTGCCAAGAAGGGTGGGGTCACCTTTCCTCAGCTTGCAGATGGCCATCCTCATCTTCCAGATCGGGATCGACTTGTAGTCCAAGGTCGTGATCCTCGAGGAACCGTCGCCCTCGCAGCTTTTCCGGCAGGTACTCTTGAGCCACACGCCCATCCACGTAGTCCGGGTTATACTTGTATTCCTTGCCGTATCCCAGCTCCTTCATCAGTCTGGTGGGGGCGTTTCTCAGGTGGAACGGGATGGGCAGCCCGGCGACCCCGGGCTCCTGGAGTGCCGCCATGGCGTTGTTCAATCCGCGGTACGCACGCGTGCTCTTCTTCGAAAGCGCCATGGCGACGGTGGCGTGCGCGAGGTTGATGCGGGCCTCAGGGAGCCCGATCTTCTCGACGGCGCTATGGGTAGAGATGGCGAGCGTCAGCATACTGTTGTCCGCCAGACCAATGTCTTCCGACGCCACGACAATGAGACGTCGAGCAATGTAGAGCGGGTCTTCTCCAGATTGGAGCATGCGAGCAAGATAGTACAGAGCCGCATCGGGATCGCTCCCGCGGATCGACTTGTGGAAGGCCGAGATCGTGTCGTAGTGCTGATCTCCTGCACGGTCATAAACCAGTGTCCTGGTCAGCGACTTTTTGAGCTTCTCCTTGGTCATTCCCGCACGTTTCGACAGATCCATCGCGAGCTCCAGAAGATTCAGTGCTGTTCTGGCGTCGCCATCTGCGAAGCTTGCGAGGTATCGGATCAACTCCTCATCAACCAATGCCGTCGGCGAATAGTTCGGCCCCTCCACCTCCAGAGCTCGGTTGAGGATTGACACGATATCATCGTCGGTCAGTTTCGACAGCGTGAATGTCCTGCACCTCGAAAGCAGGGCGCTCTGAACTTTGAACGACGGATTTTCCGTCGTGGCTCCGATAAGCGTGATCAGCCCGCTCTCCACGGGGCCCAGAAAGACATCCTGCTGCGATTTGGAGAAGCGATGGATCTCGTCGCAGAAGACGATTGTCTTCCTTCCGGTGAGACTCAACTCGCTCTTGGCGTCGGCGAAGAGCTTCTTACACTCTGCGACCCCGGTGCTGGTGCTGTTGATCTCCACGAACCGGCTGCCAACCATTGAAGCGATAACCCTCGCGATGGTTGTCTTTCCCGTGCCTGGTCCGCCCCACAGGATCATGCTGGGGACCCTGTCCTCCTCGATAAGCCCACGAAGGACGCCGTTGGGCCCGACAAGCTCCTGGCCACAGACCTCATCGAGAGTCCGGGGGCGCATGCGTTCCGCCAACGGGGCGGCCTTCTGGAACGCGCTCGTCTTGGGCTTCTTGGCCGGAGTCTCTGCATCTGCCGTTGACTGCTCCTGTCTCGTCCGCTTCGTATCCGTCACGATATCAGGGTCCTGCGGAGGGGGCCGCTTGGCGTGGAGACTCGGTGATGAACTGGTAGGATCCTTGGACCGAGAGGACTGTAGCGATGCCTTGCGTGCAGATGCAGGCTGGAAGAAGCTGGAGACCGGGGTCTTCTGGGACGAAGAGGCGTCCCCTTGGCTTGTGTCTGGTTCATCGATGAAGCTCTTACACTCGGAGTCTATATGGTCGTTGATCCTGATTTCCTTGACGTTCTTTCCACATATCGGGCAGGACACCATGATGATAGGTTCATCAGGCGTGGCAGGAAAAAAAGAGACGGTCCGTAGCCCTGAAGAGATGCAATGGATTGTGGTGGAGAATTGCTTATGATTATCAGCTGGCGCTCTGCGGTCTCTCGGCCAGGGCTTCGGCGACGCGTGCCGGGACGCGCAGGCGGACGCAGTCGCAACGCCAAGTCCGAAGCTCCGCCGTACATGCCTTAAGATGCCTGAAGAACCAGGCAGCAATATCCGCCGGACGCTCGGCCGAGGCTGCGGAGCGCCCGAGCACGCCATCGCCGCCGCGACGGTGCTTATCGCCGTACAGTCATGAAAAGTTGCACATACGGCAATCTCCACTCCTTTGGCCTTTCAAATTCATTCAATTGAGCCGGCCGTCGTTGGTAGCCTCCCTTCGCTCGCTCCATGATCGTTTCCTCCCGCAGCTGCTTAAACCAAGCGCTCACCGGCCTCCGCGTCTGTTCCTCAGGCATCCCCGCAGCTTTCGTCCCCCGGTCTACTTTTCCCCGCTCGTCTTTTCTCGCTGTAAGAGCCATGTCCGCAACGCCTGCTCGTAAGGATCCCTTCCGGCCGGCCAAGCGGGTCGCTGGCCAGAGACAAGATGTCTGGTGTGTAGATTTTTTTGCCTGGGTATTGACAGTTTGCTGACCGGTTCCGCCAGGTCCATTGTTAACGAAGCCGCCGCCGCCTCTCCGATCCAGCCGATTGTGAACATGGGCCAAGGGTTTTTGTGAGTATGCGACGTCGCATTGCTCGGGAGAGGAATGGGATGCTGATCGGTGCTCGAACCAGCGGCTATAACCCTCCCCAGTTCGCTATCGATGCCGCCAAGGAAGCCCTGGATAGGGTTGAATGCAACCAGTACTCGCCCACGAAGGTATGGACCTGGTCGCTCGGTCTTGCTTGAGTCTGGACCTCTTTGCTCACTGAAAAAAACTTTGCTTTACAGGGTCGACCGCGCCTAAAGAAAGCCATCGCCGATGCGTACTCCCCTTTCTTCGGCCGGCAGCTGAACCCTGACACGGAGGTCACCATCACAACCGGAGCCAATGAAGGTTGGTCTGTAGCCTTCTCCTGGGCTTGAGCTCAGCTCACGGTTATCACAGGAATGTTGAGCGCCTTCATGGCATTCATCGAACCGGGCGATGAAGTCATCATCTTCGAACCTTTCTTTGATCAGTTAGTGATCTAAAAAAGAATTTGAGATCTTACGCATTGAGCTGACATCCGGCATAGGTATATCAGCAACATCGAAATGCCCGGCGGCAAGATTCGATACGTTCCGCTTCATCCACCCAAGGACGGAGCGACTAGGACGTCTTCCGCTGCGGAATGGACCATCGATTTTGAAGAGCTCGAGAAGGCGATCAACCCCAATACAAGAATGATTGTGAGTAGAAATCACCATAACAGAGTCCTTGTAGACAGAAGCTGACTTTCTGCCAGGTTCTCAACTCTCCGTAAGCAAATCTTCGCCGGATATATGCATGCACCTGCAGGGCAAACTAACCAACCATAAGCCACAACCCCGTCGGCAAGGTCTTCTCGCGCGAGGAACTCCAGCGCATCGGCGACCTCTGCGTCAAGCACAACATCATCATCCTCTCGGATGAGGTCTACGACCGCCTCTACTACGTCCCGTTCACCAGGATCGCAACGCTGTCCCCGGAGCTCTGGGAGCGCACCCTGACCGTCGGCTCCGCGGGCAAGGCCTTCTACGCTACTGGCTGGCGAGTCGGCTACCTCATCGGGCCGGAGCATCTGATCAAGTTCGTCGCGGCCGCGCACACCCGGATATGCTACAGCAGCGTGTCGCCGCTGCAGGAGGCGTCTGCCGTGGCCTTCGAGCAGGCGGACAAGGTCGGCTTCTGGGACCAGAGCCGCACCGAGATGAAGAAGAAGATGGAGCGCTTCTGCGAGGTCTTTGACGAGCTAGGCATTCCTGTACGCTACCTTCCTCCCCTTCCCTTGCTATAGACACTGTATTGACCTTCCAATCACTACCTTAGTACTCCGACCCGGAAGGCGGCTACTTCGTCCTCGCCAACATGGCCTCCGTCAAACTCCCCGAGGGCTACCCCTTCCCGCCCCACGTCGCCTGCCGCCCCCGCGACTTCAAGCTCTGCTGGTTCCTGATCCAAGAGGTCGGCGTCGCCGCCATCCCGCCGACCGAGTTCTATACCGACGAGAACGCCCACATCGCCGAGGACTACCTCCGTTTCGCGGTCTGCAAGAATGACGACGTCCTCGAGACGGCCAAGGAGCGGTTGCGTGGACTGAAGAAGTACATCGTGCGGTAGAATCGCCTTTGTCGGTGGAAAACTTTAAATATAAAGAAGGGGGAAAGGTGGATTTTGTACGCCGGCGCTGTGAGTTGGCTTCTTGGGGGCGGGAGCAAACTCGCAAGATTTTGGGATAAGGATCCGTGAGCGGCTGTGTCTTTAAGTAGAATCTAGAATATACCATCTACAAGGGAAATACAAGAAAAAAGAATAAAACAAGTGAGTCCGGAAAAGGACCAGACCTCTCAGAATCGCACTACCTATTGCTCTTTCTTCACTAAAATAAAAAGTAAAAATACAGGAGAAAAAAGAGAAAAAAAATAAAAACACAACACACCCCACATGTCATATTAATACAAAAAGAAAGCAAAGAAAGAAGAATACAAAGAGAAAAATTAAGGGAAAAGAAGGAAAAGCAAACTGGAACACCAGAAAAGAAGGAAAATACAGAGACAGCACACGAAAGAAAAAAAAAAAGAAAAACAAATACAGCCAGAGAAACAAAAAGAAAATACAAAAGGACAAGAAGAAAAAAAGAAAAAAAAGAAAAATCAGGAGAACAAAAGACAAACACAGAGACAGGACCCCACATTTCAGCATCGATAAATAAAGAAACAAAAACCACCACACCATTCTGCCCTTTCCCCGGGGAGGGTTTGGTCTGGTAAACCGGGCCCAAAGGGAGATGGAAGGTCGAGGGACGCCATCGTCCTCGCCAGCCTCTCTTCCGAAAAAGAGAGAGCCAACTCAGACGTTGACGCCCTCAATCTCCATCTCCCCGGACCC
>JGI26051J44788_1000062_pt1 | contig 58362 bp, 45 predicted proteins | sample HigsolmetaGSP13D_FD_44788 | JGI IMG/M metagenome (IMG submission 44788) | reverse complement strand
CCTGCGACGAGACGCGGCCGCTGATTGGCAGAGACCGGCTCGCGCACGTGTGGCCTCACGTGCACGGTCACGTCGATGACTAATATCTGACTAAGCTGCTGCGGCCTCGCTGCCTCAGGCCGCCGGTGTCGTGTCCGCGCCGCGCCGTCGGGCGATGCAGCGACCTCCAGCCCTGCACCCCGTGCCCCTTCACCGTCGCACGTTGCGATCTGGCCCCAGAATCCAGTCCGTGCTTCATCATTGCTCTCCAATGCGTCTTGCGCCTGGTAGTTCTGCCGCTACGACGGACAGCTCGCCTGCGCTCATCCAGCGGCCTTCTCATCCCCTGTAACGGCGCCCCCGTCACTGCGGCTTCTCCCGCGCGACAGCCAGGATGATGCGCCCAAGCGACCCTCGGGTCCGCCAGAGCATCAACCGAATCTCCCAGAACATCGAGTCTGCCAACGAGACCGTGCAGGAGAGCGTCTATACCTTCTCCCAGAAGTATCTCTCTCCCTGTCTGGGCGCGATCGGCAACTGCATCAGGGCATGCACCGCGCCCTGCTTCCCCAGCCGCGAGGACCAGCTGCGTCGCCGCCGAAGGGGCCGCGCGGAGTTCAATTTCGACTTTTACGACGACTGGGACAACGACGACGCCGGAGACGGCCTGCTGGGATGGGGCAATGACGAGCTGGACCGCCTGCTGGCGGGCAGCGGTATCTCGCGCCGGAGCGCAGACCAGCCGCGCAGGCAGCGGACCATGAGCTACGGCACCCGCAGCAGGCGGAGGAGCAGCGTGCTCCAGGACGAGCGGAACGATCCGCTCGTCATCCCCAGTTCGTCGTTCTTGGGGTTCCTCGAGCGCTTCCCCTGGAGGATCGGCGCGAGAGGGATCAAGTACCGGCCGTCTGCGGCCGACCTGCAGGAGAACCCGGGGGGAGCGAAACGGCTTGCGCCTGAAAACGAGCCATTGATGGAGGCCGCTGAGGAAAGTGACCGGAGTTCGGATGGGAAGAACGGCAGAGAACGCAGCGGGACACAGTCGTCACGGGATACAGAGAATTCCCTGAGTTCGCGTGGGGATCTGATCCCGAGCGATGAGGAGGAGGATGCTGTCCCCTTGAGCGACGAATTCGCGCTGGCTCTCGGACGCCGTGGGACCGGATTCAGCTCCGAGTCGCAGCTCGGGGGAGGGTCGAGCATGTCGCAGAGGTCCACCTCCGGTACGGCCAGTCTTGGCACAACGTCCTCAAGAGAGTCGAAAGGGAAGAGCAAGAGGGAGAGCAAAGAGCGATCCTCTCTGGGCTCGGATGTCGAGGTCATCTCCACGGATGTGCCGTCGATGGCCGACCTACAGAAGGAAGAGGAGCGCGTCAGACTCGAAGAAGAGGCGGAGATTGCGAGGAAGCGGCTTGCCGCGCACAAGCTTGCTGTCAGTCGGGGGCTGGAGCCGGAGGATGATTTGGTATGCAGGCTCATTTTGATATGCTTTTCAACAGGCTAACGGTCATCTAGACTACGTCGTCACGTCCTACCTCACAGCCAGCTCCAGGTGCTACATCTCAGCCAGAGGCCGACGGCCAGGCTGCGCCCGAGCCAGCGCAGGGTGAACGTTCGCCTACTAGCCGTGTGCACCGCTTAAGCCAGTTGTCCGACTGGCAAAGACCATCCAGCCTGGAACCTTTCCCACCCCTCTCGCCTGATCCACCAACAGGCATGTATGCCACCGACGCGTCGGTGCAGACGGCGTCGGTGGTACACTCGCATGTCCCTCAGGACGGCAACGAAGAAACAAAACCTGTTGTCCAGAATCCCCAGTCCGATCCACCTTTGGACGAGGGCTGAGCGGTTGAAAACCGAAGCGGCCATTCTGTTTCAACACGGTATAATCCAGAAACTCCATGCCCAGGCTCATCCGCCTCGATATCTCGGTATGCTTCCAACGGTCTACCTCAGCATCATCATTACGCCGAGTTAGTTAGACACAGTGAGAGAAGACATCAACGACGCAGATTCTGCGTTCGTTGCACTCCCCCTGGGTCAGCAGTTCCCAGCTAGAAATGGGACAGATATAGATGTGCGGCCGCTGTTTGCGTCCTAGCTGCCAGCCGGCCGGCAGGGTTTATTTAACGCTCCGCCATGGAAGGGACTCATCCAGGTCCAGGACCTACTCTTCCTGGACGCTTGGATGGAAGCATTAGGTAGCTTGCTATGGCTGCCCTTTTTATACATAACGATTATTATTATTTCTCCCGGACTGGGACTAGCAGGAGCTGGATGGGATGGGGTGGGTGGATCCCCCTTTTTAAAATCTTTACTTGCTGTACTCTACGATACGATACGATAAGACGCGATATGAATCACGACACGAAACAACACACAAACCATGATATGAAATGACGGAACAGGATGGAATGGGATGAATGGGTATCAGGGTCTTCATTTTCTTTTTTCCTTTTCCTTCTCCTTTCCTCTTCTCCCTCTGAGGCAGGTACGAGACTAGCCTCAGTTTTATAATTTTTATCTATTTATTTCTGTACAGGTACCTGCTTATATACCTACATAGATACCTAACTTCCAGTAGGCACTGAGCTATCTACTGTATGTACAGTACATCAAGTAGGTAAGTAGATAGGTAGATAGGTAGGTAGCTGCTGGCGCAATGCAATGTGATATGATGTACAGTAATGGGATGAAATGTGATGATGTGCAGGGCTTTTTAGATGGGATGGTGTTATTATTATCTATCTGCCTATCTTATCTGTAATTTTATCTTTATCTGATCAATATATCAATTCAGCAAATATAGTAAATATATAGATAAATAGATAAACAACTGACAATGACATGGTCTGAACATATCTCTGTATCATTAAAGAAGGCTGTTTCGCGCTTTCATGAAGGTTGTAGATGTACTGTACATGTACATACTATACATACTACATAATACACACTGTACGTACAAGTACATACAAGCACCTGCTGTGGAGAAGTTCAAGAGGTAAATAAGCTGCACACAGACAGACAGACAGGCAGACAGACAGGCAAACAGAGCAGGCAGGGCAGGCGAGGCTAATGTCAATGACCCAGGTTATATATATATATATATATATTGTCCAGTTTCCTTTTTTTTGTGCTTCCAACATGCTTGCTTGCTCTTGAATCCTGAATCCCGATGAATCCATGAACGAAATTAACTTTATTTTTTGTGTTTTGTTTCAAAAGAAAAATGGCGATAACAACCAACTACTACTACTACTACTACTACTACTACTACTACTACTACTACTACTACTACTGTAAAGGGATGAGGAGGGACAGACGGAGAGGAGGTTGAGACTCAATGACCTGTGAACTGAGATAAAAAGAAAGATCCAGGCAATTGAGCAGTTTAGTAGTAGATGATTGTAGCAATGGCATATTTAGCTACTGTACATGGGTATGTACATACCATACATATGTATGTATGTATGTATGTATGTATGTAGAGAACCACGCGTGACCTTGAGTGCAAAGGGGCTCACTCGGTACAGTAGTAGTAGTATGTCCATCTGATTGTCAGTGAAATAAAGACACCAATTAAAGATACTTTTTTTGTTCCTTCTGAAAGATTACTGCCAGCTGTTGATTTGATAGTGGTGGTCTAAATTTTCTATCTCTATATTTTCTGTCTTGGTCCAGTATCTATAATCTTGATATATTTATGTAGTGTCTGTACATACGTTACATACTTTTGAGGCTCTATACATGTATCCTGTCTTGTGTCATGTCCTGTCTATGTCAGTGATGTCAGTCAAGAGGCACACGTGTCAATGAACATCAATCAAAGTCGTATATAGCCGTCCACAAGTGCAAAAAAAAATCTCAGGCAGTATCTGACCAGCCACCCAAGGCAGGGCAATCAAACGGCCAGCAGAAACAGAACATGGAATCTATCTTGGTATATCAGTCAAGCGCTCCCCACTACAGACCCCCTCTCGGTCCTCTCGCTATCACTCGTGCCATCTTCACCACCAGCGCGGTTCCTACCCCTCATGTGGCTCGCGAGGGCGAATAGAACCGATATGCAACACCCCAGCCCCGCGAGACCGATACCGACGTAGTACGCGCTGCGGTAGCCCTCGAGGACCTTGTCGCCGGTGCGGTTGATCCGCGACTCCACGGTCCCGGCGATCCCGAGCCCGATGGAGATGGAGTAGTTGACGACCGTGTTCATGAGCGAGGCGGCGATGCCCTGGTGCTCTCGCGGGGTGGCGTTGCTGAGGATGATGGTCCCGGAGGGGTAGGAGAGGTCCTGTGAGATGTGAGTATATATTCTAGAGTGGATAGATTTGTACAGTAGATCAGGATAAGGGATTGCATACCATCCCCCACGGCGTGACGACGATAGACACGAACGTCTGCGCCCAGTAGATCTGGTCAACAGGAGCCGTGCCAACCAAGATCAACCCAACGGTGAACGCAACCATCGCCGCCATCATGATGTAGTGCGGCCCGATCCAGCCCAGGAGGTACGAGACCGAGAACGCAGCTGTCAGGCCCGATATCCCCGCCGGGACGAACTGCGCCACGGCGCTCAGCGGGGAATACCCCCGCAGCACCTCGGCCAGCTGCCAGGTGTAGAAGACCCAGATGCCGAAACTGGACCAGCCGGCGGCGATGCATCCCAGGACGAACGCGGTGTCCATGTTGAGCGCTTTCAGCGGCACGACCGGATGAGCGGCGCGGGACTCGATGAAAAAGAACAGGCAGAGGATGGCGATCCCAACGATCAGGAGGACGTAAGTGTACGGGTTGGTCCAGCCGACGACGGGACCCTGGTTCCAGGCAAAGTTGACCAGGACCAGGCCTGCAACACCGGTGATGGAACCCCAGGGGTCGAGTTCACCCTTCTCCACCGTCCTGGTCCTGCGATTCCGGTCAGATTCCTGGATCGGAACGATCAGGAACGTCAAAACCGCCAGCGCAAAGCAGACGATCGCCATCACCCAGTAGGCCCAGGGCCACCAGACAAACTCGGCAAAGATGCTGGCGAAGAGGGCGCCCAGGAGAAAGCCGTTGGGGGCCGCCGCGCCGAAGAAGCTGAAGGTGATGTTCTTCTTCATGCCCGGGGGGAACATGTTCCCCAGAATAGCAACCGAATTCGGCAGCAGGATGGACGGACCAATCCCCTGGAACGCGCGGCAGATGTCGTACAGGATCTGGCCGGAGTACGCGCTGAAGCCGCAGATCAGGGACCACAGCGCGTACCACAAGAATCCAATGATGACCATGAGACGATGACCGTAGACGTCACCAAAGCGTCCCGCGATGAGGATGAACGTTCCAACCGTCAGACTGTACGCCGCGGCATGCCAACTCAATTCGCCAGGGGTTTTTGATCCGATGTCATCTCCGATGATGTGCAGGGGTGCAATTGATTGTCCCAGTCCCGCCTGCGTCAACAGTTGGGACATGCATAGGATCGCAATGGCGGCGACCTTCTGATATCCGGGGACATTGTCTGGCGCGGAGCTGTGCTTCTCCAGCGCGTCACTCTCCCCTGCCTGCTGCAGACCCATGGTGCGGAACCGTCTCCGCCTTCTCTACCCGGCCGCAAATGAAAAAAAAAGGGATGAAAGGGGGGAAAAGAAAGATGCGGAGGACCGAGGATGATATAAGAGAGAGCACGGGGAGAAAAGAGGCCAGGAGAGGAGGGGAAAAAGCACACAAAGAAAGACCAGACAACCGGGAACTCCTAACCCGACCTCCATCGCTCTCAGACCACAGTGAGCTGTTGCTTATCAGATTATTACGTCAGTCCGCCAGTCTGGACTGTTCGGGCCCTCTAGAGCGCTGCTGGCGAGGCCCCGGGCTCCACCGAGCGGACGATGGCCGCTCGGATGTATGGCTCGGGAACCCAAGGCTCAAGATCCGACGACAGATCTGACACGAGAGATACGCAGGCAGACATGGTCGAGAACAGGCAGTCCGAACCAACCAACACGAGGCGTGAGGAGGCCGTGCTGTGAAGCCAGAGAGAAAGTGAGATAGAAGACAGAAGGACGCGGCCGGACGCGGGCGCGGCAGCGATCTCGACCAGGCCGGAGCCGTCGCGGGCCCGCCGGCGCGCACGTGCACTCCGACCCGACCGTCGAGGTTCCGCGCTGCTTCGGGATATAGAACCCGAGGAACGCGGAGAACGGGACAGGTCGGCTATCTTTGCCTGTTTCGTGCCGGTTCTTGGCCAAAGGAAATATATTCAAAATCTGGCCAACAGTAGAATCGGAATTCTCCCGCTGACAGCTTATTCATTATCGAGATCATCTCTCCAAGATCTGTAGTGATGCAGCAGAATACATATAGCACAGTCCAACATAGTCCATACTATTCACTCCGATGAATACAATTTAATCGACTACTCAACGTGATCCCCATATACTGCACATGCAGCATGACCTGTATGACGAATAGAAAAGAAAGAAAATGTTCTCACATCCCTAGTCCGCCCTGCGTAGGCTGAGAGACCAACCCCCATGGTAGAAGGTTCAGGGCGGGTCTGAAAGAAATGGAGATAGGAAGTGCACCCCTCGATACAACATCCACACCCGCCCGGATATATATATATATATATATATGCCGGGGGGTGTGGATGTGCGCTCTGATATCCATCACTCTCCTCCGCTCTGCTCTGCACCCGACCGCAGATACCTGACCGACCGGATACCGACTGTGACCACTGCACGAACCAGACGCCAACCCACACAGACCCCCTGGCCCTGGACGCCCTATCCTCGCCGCTACGACAGCCTCCACAAACACGACCCCGCGAGGGAGGAAGGTCTATGGTCGGCTGAGGAACGGACAGAGAACAGGGGGGACAAAGATGCTGTGTAAGAACGAGCGGACCATGCAGCGCCAAGGCGGAAGCAGACAGGACCCGGGAGCGGGGCGCGGAGAACGAGCGCGGGCATGGGTGCACTCCCTATTGATCTTGCGCCTTGACCAGGCCCGTCCCCGCCGGACGACACCTGGGTACTTATGGCCCGCCAACCATGGGGATGCAAGGTTGGGGACGAAGTGTGCTCCGGGCAGGAGCCAGCGCGTGCATGGGACGGTGTTGAGGGGTGGGAAAGATCGCCCAAGAGGCAGACTGAACCAGGAGGGAGAAGCGGGTTCCACAGGAGATGAGATATTGTACAAGCTCTATACGTACACGGCACACCACCGAGCCAAATGCAAGTATATATAGGACAGCATATCATGACCACATGCAATATCTGCGGGTATACCGGCCAATATCCCCAATGCGCCATCCTCACCCAACTGCCATGCAAAGAGACATGCAACCAATTTTCTTTTTGAGGAGAATCGTCTGAAGATATCGTCACAGCTCTAAACACGTCACATACATCCGCATCTCATGACGAAGCAGCGGCCCCGTCCAGAGGAACAGCGTCCGAAGCCGCCTCGTTCTGGACGTTCATCGAGAGCTTCCGCACGTCCCAGGCTTCATCCGTGGCCCAATCCTTCTTCTCACCGAGAACACAGAAGGCTTTTCTGGGACCGTCGACCAGGAACTTCTGCGCTGCCTCCCTCACATCCCGGGCAGTGACGTCAAGGACCTGTTCTCTCCAGCGCTGGTCCATTTCGTGGGTAACGCCGTGCATAAAGTAGCGCGAACCCTCGTCGTCAACGCTCGTCGGGGCGTCGAGGGCCTGGAAGATGCCCAATTTCGCCTCTTCAAGTTCCCGTTCCGTCCAAGCGCGGTCTCTCGCGAAGACTCCGGCGTTTCTGAACACTTTGAGCGTGTTCATGGGATTAGGATCACGGTAACTGGAGAGGGTGAAGATACCCTTGAGCGGTCCGTTGCTGGCACCGGCGCCATACGCACCTCCCTTCTCGCGGATCTCCGGATGCAGGTAGTTGTGCGTCAGGAGTTGCGAGAGCACGCTGAGCGACGCGCTTGACGGATCAACGAATGGGACGGTCTGCATCGCCACTCCAGAGTAATATACCTGGTACGGAAGGTCATAAAGAATCATCTTCGACGTCGAGACCAGTTCGGAGGGCTCAGCAGCTGACGGGCTGGGTGTACGAGGTAGTCCAGCGAGCCACTTCTGAAGAGTCGACTCGTTCTCAGCCGCACTCCCAGGCTCGCAGACCATCCGAATGCGGAACTTGGGTGACCTTGAGATGGCAAATGATTGGATCTGACGAAGCTTCTGTATTAGCTCGTTCAGACGATCGGGGGAAGACTCGGCGTCACGGAGAAGGTTAGCCGTAGCTTGCAGCTGAGCAAGACCCGACTGTTGCTCCTGAACCCAGAAGCTCCGCGAGAGACCAGCAGCAGCAGCGTTGACGGCATATCGGTGACCAGCCCCTGCCACGGTGTCCAACGCTCCATTGGTTGTCAATCGCAGAAGCTCCTGGATCATTTTTGGCGCCGCGGGACTAGTGAAGTCCGTTTCGGTAATGAGAGTCGAGAGGATTTCCAGCATCGCCGGGACGTTTTTATCCAACGCATACCCAGAAAACTGAAGGCCCTCCGTAAATTTGCCTAATTCCGTCGGAGAGGATACATGGAAAGATGACGTGGAGATACCGCCCGTTTTCAGTTTAATGAGGTCTTCCCACTGCTCCATGGACCTGTTAGCCGTGCCCAGACGCATAACGCAGTCGTTGAACAGCGGCAGCAATAGTCGGAGATCATCGGGCAGATCATCGAAAGCATTCAAGGCCTGGAAGTATGACAGGCCGTTGGTCGGGGCCTCGCGCCACACGACATCCACGTCGTCGATTTTAGATTCCCGCACGGGCTTGCGCTCTTTCTCCCTGGAGATATCCTTGACACGAAGGGTAGGCAGACAACTCAGGTCAGCATGCTGTGCAGCCTCTTGGATCTTGAGGAGTTTCAGCTCCTCCTCTTCTAGCTTGGCGACAGCCTTCTCGACCGAACCCAGTTTCTCGCTAAGCTCTGCCAGCTTTGCCTCCTTCCTGACCCTCTCTTTCTCATCTAGCTCCTTGTTATAGGTTGGAGAGCCCGCCATCGTGAACGTCAAACAGTTATCATTGATGAGGTATTTCTCCAAAAGTGACTCGAGGTAGCCGCCTTGTGCGTATCTCCTCTTGAATTCATCGATGACCTCGTTCCAGGCGAGCTCCTTCATGGGATCCGCGCCGTTGAACCACGAAGACAACGTCTTCTCCATGACGCCAAGTCCGAAGTTGGCGGTCTTGTGTCTCAATGCGAGCTCCAGCTGATGGAGGAACCCCTGGACTTTCTCGTCGCTGAATCCCGAGGAGTGCGATTCGCGCAGGACCTTATGAATAGTCTCTTTGACAACCGGAACATCCTCGCCCTTGACACCATTCACACCCACCGAGAAGATGGGGATCTTCCCGGAAGTATCAAGACCGGTGTTGGGGGTGAAAGAAGAGCCAAGCCCACTCTCAACCAGTGCTCGATACATGGGAGAGCCATAACCATCGAGGAGCAAAGAGGAAAGTATTCCAACGGAGAATGTCTCCACAATGTCGCTCGAGTCACCCATATGCCACGAGGTGGAAGTCTTGTACTGCCTGTCTTCGCTGGTGAACGTGTCAATGGGTCCTAGGACGTTGACATTCACTGGCCCGCGACTGAGGTCAAGAGGCAATTTGACCTCTCTGTCAGCCGTGCCCTTCTCAAAACCATCCAAGACGCTACCGATCTGCTTAAGGTGGTCGCTCAGTGGCATATCACCGTAAGTGAAGATCTTTGCGTTGCTAGGGTGGTAATTGCGTTTTGAGAAGTCAACCAGCTGCTTGTGCGTCAGGTCCGTTATGTACTGGGGATCGCCTCCAGAGTTGTTTATAGCTGGGAAGATATGTTCCTTGAACCTGATGTAGTACAGGTAGTTCGCATCAGACATCTGACCCTTCATTTCGTTGTAGACGACGCCCTTGAATACGATATCTTCCAGTCGTTGACGCTCGTCCGTATTTTCATCCCGAGTTTCAAACGCTCGGGGATTTTCAGGTCCCAGCCGCCATCCCTCCTGTCTAAAGTCTTCCTCTTTGAGCAGTGGGTGCAGGGTAGCGTCAAGATACACCGACAAGAGGTTCTGGAAGTCCTGCTTGTTAGTCGTAGCAAAAGGATATGTCGTGTGATCAGAGGAGGTGAAGGCGTTCATGAAGTTCGACAGAGATCGAGGGAGCATCTTGAAGAACGGATCGCGGACAGGGTATCTGCAGATTGTCAGTTAGCCAAGGGAGAGCGGGACCAGGTTGGGACATATACCGACTTTTCACTACCACATAGTGTCGTGTGCTCAAGGATATGAGGCACACCGGTCGCATCTGGGGGATTGGTTTTGAATCCTATACCGAAGACATTGTTCTTGTCCTCTCTTGCCACATGGAGGTAGTCTGCGTCCGTCTTGTCATGCTTCAACAGAATAGCCGTCAGATGCAGCTCAGGCACATGTTTCTTCTGTTTAACAGTAAAGCCATGGAGCTTCTCGCCGACGGCGGGATAACTCTGGAGATCGGTCACAGTTGAGGCAGCTCGTCTCAACGACTGCCGGGGAGATCCATAGAGAGGCTTCGTTAAGGGACCGCGGGAAGACGACCGCAACGCGGCCAGCCCATGTTTGGCCGCAGACGAGCGTAGCATGATTTTGACCAAGCGCCACAGAACAAAGGAAAGGGAACGAATTGCAACGCTGCTCTTATGGCGCCTTGGTAATTCACAGTGTCATCAGACGCCGCAAATGCGGGCAGCGGTCGGAGGCTCTTCGAAGGCAACGGGACCTCCGGAATTGAGCGTGAAACCTGAGCCGGACACAACCGCGGGAACACCACACTTGGACGTGCGGAGAGTGTCGGCCACGTCGCCGTCCTCTTTGTGCGAGTTGTGGAGGGAAAAGGACGAGCTGGTGGGCAGCAGCTCGGAGTTGATAGATGCTAGGCGGCGCGCGGGCCGCCAAGAGCAGCAGCGAAGATTTCGCGCTAGGCCCGCGATGGTCAAGTGCGCATCCCCTCTTACGACCGGACTCGATCCTCCCCGGAAAGATCCTCGATACACCAGCGCAACTTCGTCGGACGTCCAGAAACGACGGATCCGCGCAGACGACGAGATCGCCCGCTCTACCAAGGCCTCTGAGCCTGTCTGGACCTTCTGCATCCTGCGCCACTTTTTTGTTGAGGCCTCCAGCGTCCCCGGACTGCGGGAGCTTGAAAAATTCACCGAGTACCCGACTGGCTGGTCGTGAGCCCGAGGTCCACCAGAACTCATAACCAGCCAGGGCTGAAACGGGGCACTCCGCGAGATACACCTCGTCCTCGGACACTATCATCTCCGTAGCATTGTTCTGGCCTGGGTATGGCAGCTGTTGCCTAACAAACTCCCTCGATCTCGAACAGCCATCGTTTTTTTTCTGTCGCGAACGTCCACGCGACCCTCGTCAGACAGTCGGATCACCCAGCTTTCACCATAACATCTGATAGCGGGCAGTGAGTCATGTCATCTGCCGCCATGTCGAAGAAAAACAAGGGGAAGAAGGTCATGGACCCGAACGAAACCTCCAAGCTATTAGCAGCCAAGATCTCGCAGTTGGAGCAAGATGCCGCCGGGGAGAAGGATCAGGAAGCGGAGATCGGTGCGTACTCCCATCCGCCGGAGCGCCAGCTGCTAGGAAGCTGCCGTCTGGATGCCATGACGCAGAGTGGCTACGTGGAGAAGGGTTTACTGACGGTAGCTCATCGGGCTCTGCAGAACGGGAGGTGAAGAAGGCCACTCGGGATCTCAATCAGCTTCTGAACAACATTGAATCGCCCATGACGCGGCTGGAGACCGTCCACAAGAAGTACACCGAGCTGCTGGCCGATATGAAAAAGCTGGACCGCGACTATGCGAAGAGCAAGAAGCGGGCGGATCAGTTGCAGAAGGACCAGGACAAGGGCAAGTCGGAATTGACTAAAACAGCAACCATGAAGGATAAGCTTGAAAAGCTATGTAGAGAGCTTACGAAAGAGAACAAGAAAGTTAAAGTGCGTTGACTTGGCCTAGCGGCATCGTCCGCCGCTTAATTTCTGAATTGCGGCGCTGACGGACTTGCTTCTGCAGGATGAGAATAAGAAGCTCGAGGAAACGGAGAGGAAAGCACGGATGATTGTCAACGAACGCCTTGACTCCCTTCTGTATGATATCCAGGATGTCATGGCTTCCAAAGGCAACCCTCGCAATGAGAAGTTGGATGTTGACTTGGACGAAGCGTAAGTATAGGCTGCAGGATATCTTCTCCCTCTGTGCTGACATTTATCGATAGGCTACGCGCAAAGATCAAAACGATTAGCGAGAAATTCGAAATGCGCGAGTTGCATTACAAGGCGCTTCTACGCGCCAAGGATGCGGAAATACAAAGCTTGACTGCCAAGTATGAGGAGCAACGACGCATCGCAGAAAATGAGGCTGCTCGATGCCGTGCTCTCAGCTCCCAAGTATCGACCTTTTCGCATACCGAAGCCGAGCTGCGTAGCCAGCTCAATATCTACGTGGAAAAGTTCAAGCAGGTATGCCCCAAACCGTACGGTTCTCGATTTCGCGGCTTAACCCTCTTGCGGCCCCCTCCCGCGTAAGCCATTGCTAATAGCTGCTTTCAGGTGGAGGACACGTTAAACAATAGCAACGAGCTCTTCCTTACGTTTCGAAAAGAAATGGAAGAAATGTCGAAGAAGACAAAGCGCCTAGAGAAGGAGAATCTGACGCTTACCCGCAAACACGACCAAACCAATCGCAATATCCTCGAGATGGCCGAAGAGCGCACGCGAAATCACGAAGAGCTCGAGAAGTGGCGTAAAAAGAGCAACCACCTGGAGGCATTATGTCGCCGGATGCAAGAACAGGGTCGAGGTCAGATTCTGCCCGGTGAGTTGGACGGGGATGATGAAGGCACCGAAAGTGAGTATGACGAGGACTATGAAGACGAGGAAGACGATGAGGTGATCAGTGACGAGGAAGAGTACGAGCTTGCTAGTGGAGACCGTGAGGTGAACGGAGACCGGAAGCCCAAGCAGCAGCCCGAGAAGCCCGTGTTTGGACCCCCACCCCCTCCAGACCTCGCGGAGGCGCGAGCCAACGGAAACAAGCCGGTCGTCAACGGAGTCAGTCATTGACGTGATCCTGCCATCGACGGTTATGTTTTCGGTATCGATGAGTCCGGAGAGACGGTTGGGGCAGATGGTGCTGGGCCTATATCCTGTCCTGTTCCTGCGTCGTTTCCTGTCTGCGTCGCTGTCCGACCCGATGATTGTCGTGTTTCCGTGCTAGGGAAGAACCTGGGAGATGGACGTGCGAGCTGAAATCCACACCAGGAGCGTCCGTCCGCATGCATCCAAGGGGTAGCACCTGGATGTAGCTGCAGGCCGGGCGGCTCTTTCTCGGGTTCTTTTTCTCTTTGACGCGCCTCTCTGCTGTCGGGTAACTTTAGTCGAAATGTGCATGTTGAATCGCGTCGTGTTCTCGATTTGTGGTCATGTTAATGTACCCCTATACCAGTGTGCCAATCAAAGCTGTTGACCCGTGACCCTCCATGATTACTGATAACGATACAAAAAGAAATGAAATGGATGACTCTGATGCTTATAAACGAAACTCCGCAAGATAGGTAACCACGTCATAGGTTTTCCACCCCTTCCCCATCACCATGATGAGATATGAGATAGCTTCACAGCTTACTCGACGCCTCACCACCGATATATGACCCTCCCAGCTTAAGCATGGCCACCGCCTCCTTGACCATATCCTGGATGATCACCGCCGCCGGCTTGATATCCTTCACCACGGCCGAAACATCCCCCATCAGAAAGGGAAGGTCGACGTCCTTCCCCTCCTCGATATCCCGCATCATCGGAATGATCCCCTTCTCCGTCAACCGCTTGATCTCCTCCGGCCGCTTCTCCCACTCCCTGATATACTCATTAGGCAGGACACGCAACGGCCTCCCCGACACGACCAGCGTGCGCATCGTCTCCCCGAACCCCGCCTTGACGACCGCCTCCTTGTGCAGCTGACTCGCGCCGCTCTCCACCGACGCAACGAACCTCGTACCGACCCAGACGCCCACTGCACCCAGCATCAACGCCGCCGCCAGACTCCTCCCATCACTGACCCCCCCCGCGGCAACCACCATCGCCGGCTTCCCCGTCAACGGACTCGTATACCTCCTCGCGACATCCACCACCGCGGGGACCAGCACCGAGAAAGGTATATCACCCGTATGTCCCCCACCCTCCCCTCCCTGCGCACAGACGATATCCACGCCCCGCTGCAGCGCCTTCTCCGCGTGCCGCGGCGCGCCCACCATATTCATCACCAGGACCCCGGCCTCGTGGAGCCGCCTGACCGTCCTCTCGGGCGGCACTCCCACTGCGGACACGAACAGCTTCGCGCCGTGCCCGATCACGACCTCGATCAGCTCGTCCAGCTGCCCGTGCGTGTAGTCGTGGTTCGTAGCGCGCGCGCCGCCGCCGACTTGTGGCAGGGCGAGGTCGACGCCGAAGGGTAGGGACGGGTCGCGCAGGAGGGATTTGAGTTCTGTGAGGATCTCGGAGAGCTGTTGCGGCGTGTAGCCCAGGCCGCCGACGGTGCCCAGGCCGCCGGCGTTGGAGACCGCGGCGGCGGGCGAGGGGGGCGCCGGAGGCGCGGGCCATGCCTGCCAGCAGGATGGGGTGTTGGATGCTGAGGAGGGTGCAGAGGGGGGNGTGGAGGGACATGTCGCCTTATTCCTCTGGTTGATGCTCTCTTCGTTTATTTTCGGTTTTGGTGTTGGGGTGGTGTATAGAGAGAGAGAATGCAAGTCTCTTTCCTTCCCCAGGAAGGATTAGATTAAGCAGAATCAGGTAGACAGGATGAATGGACTTGACGTTGCTATCTAGGTAGAATGTATGAAGCACAAGTGTGATGGTATCTCTCAAGCCCAAAGAACTGTTGAACGGTGAATACTCCCGCAATCAAATTCACCAACGACGCGAACAATCAAGTAAATGGAGTATCTCGACAATTTGTCCAAAATCTCCCTTCATACGATAAGCAATCAATAATAGAAAACGGAGGGACGTACCATCCTCATCCTAGCAGCTGTTGACTGAGGTCGTCGTTGGAGAGGAAACATGGAGAACCCCCTGGGCGGAGCAGGCCCGCGGCAACTTAGTACGACCACTTAAAGTCAATGCGGAGAAGATCGGCTGAACCGAGGCATCTGATCGCGCTGCGCCAACCAAGGAAACAAAGACTCAGAACATCGTGACATTCATTTTTTTTTTAAAAAAAAGGAGATCACAGTTGAGTTAAGTGATAATTGGGTTTAATGTTGTAGGTTTGCGTTGTAGAGAATATGATGTTCCATTGCTTCGGATCTACCAGTTACTGCTCATAAGTAGGTCTCCGCACAGCCTAGGTACAACCTATTCTGTACGGCACAAACAGGGTTGTGCAAGTAACCCCAATTATTTCCTTTCCTTTCGGTGGCTCCTGGGAGGGAAACGGAGTTATGTAGAACTGTGCGCAAAACTGCCGGTGCGTTGTGATCTATCTAAGCTCCTGCGTTTCTGGCGTCCCTGCATCACAAATGTATGCATATCGAACTGACATTGGTCACTCCCGCCTGTAGAGATGAAATATATACTTTACTAGCGAAAAGGTTCTGACGAAGACTTTGTCCTCCTTCCCTTTGAGGGTATTTCCATTATCATAGAAAGTCATTGATCTCCGAGAATTCTATTAAAACCAAATTCCCCATCCACCCCACTGATCACAGCTGCAGTACGGCCACCAGAGCAGAGAGGAATATTCCCGCAGTGCCGGCTGCAGCCTGTTTGTTCGCTGCCCCAGATGATGTACTCGCTGCAACCGTCTCGGTGGCAGTTTCTGTGACAATCACCGTCGCTGCAGCCTCGTGGAAACTATTTGAGAGCATATGTGGAAACAATATTAGCACTCTTGTATTTCCAAAACTTTGGTATAACGCACAAATGTGCTACTGATGCCAGGACAGCAGTGCACGCAAGGTTTTTGAAACGAGAGTCAAGGCCAAGACCTACCAGAGGGAAGCTGAAGCTCTTTCTGTCGTCGATTCATGTCTCAATTCATGAGATATCTGCCGAGCACTCGTTGGGGCCGCGATGAAATCTGTCAGTGGAGGTGCATGTGTGATAGGGCCCGGCGGAGGCTGGTAATAGCCTACTGCTCCCTCAGGAGCAGTGATAAGCGACGCAGGTAGACTCCGTCCGTAAAGGAAACGGGAGAAGAGGCTATGAAGAGGACTGGCGGCAGATAGGGCGGAAGTGAAAAGTACAAGCAACAAGATGTTGCCTATCGGGCGCTGAAAGAAGGAGAGGATTCTCATCCTGGCTCGATATCCGTCTTGAGGTGCTTTCCCTTATCGACGTTCCTTGCTGCCGTTGGATCCAAGAACGAAGGAGCAGAGGAAGGGATACAGGGGGATGAAGGAGTAGAGATCGAGAAGTCCTGAAACATGGCAAAGTCCCTTGGGACACCAATCTGTTGACCCACGATAACAACAACAAAAACTAAATATACAGAGAATAATGACATCAGAATGATGACATGCATTCTTTGCCTGTTCTCCGTCTGGTCCATTGTCCATTCTCGCTTGTAATCTCTCCCACGTATCTCGACTCGAAAAATATCTTCCAGACACTTTAAATGTCTAATAAATAGCAAAAAAGACCAATCCGGGTATAGGCACCAGAAACATATGGATAAGATAAGAAATATGTGGTATGTGAAGCCAGAATTTGAATGGACTCGAGTAATATACCACCCCTTGATTCGGGCATGAGGTATCTGGGGATATGGCGGCCACATTCCTTGGGCCATGAGGAGATAATCAGGCCATGCGCTATTTACCCACGCAACCCTTATTTGCCCTGACTATGGCAACTTTCAAAAGTCCGTGATATTCTTGCAGACATTCGTTCTCATACAACAATAGAATATTCGACTTGCGTTAGTGGATATCACGTTTCTCTGAATGCATGAACATTGAGCTCTCAATTGGGCAATTGATCGCTGTATCTGCTGCAACATTTGTTTTGCATGCAAACGGGTCGAGACGCTCTGCATACGCTGTGGAAGAATGCCATCGGGATTCAGGACTGTCTCGGAATATCTCAGGTTAATATATTGAGAATATGCCTTGTAGGATGCGGTTAATAGATCTTTGGGTGCAACAAGAGAGAAACGTTTAGTTAGGATGAATACTGATAAGACAGGTCTTGAAGGCTAGTGTGAAATATCATGTCGCCATAACTGTAGGTGATGGGGCATCTAGTTCGCGGTGCAGATCCGACTGTTGCTCAAGAACGGAGCTAGTTCTGTGGGAGAGTAAAGACTTGGGAACTATGGAAAAATTTCTGTAGCGGACTTGGGAATCCTTGTTGCTAATCATCAGCGAATAGTTGTAGTTGTTTGATGCCACTGTCAGGTGTGATGGGGTTGTACAGTACAGTACAGTAGCTGGCCAGAACGTGGAGAAGTGGAGCGGCTCTTGCCCGCACGGGAAGCTTAAGCCTCGACGCCAAAAAACGCGTGCGTCGCGTAACCCGTGCTCAGATGCTTCTGCGCTGCAGCGCAGTCACGCTGATTGACAGACCTGGACATTCCATGATTCCTCTATCTTAATGCAAACTTGTAAACAGTTTGCTGCCCGCACAGGATGAGTGTCGACAATGCAGAAGACCCGTTCCTCCAACCTCCAACGTATGTTCCCGCATCCGGCAGTTGACCCCTCGCCACTTCAACCTCGAGCTTTACACCTGCAATCAGGACCAAGGTTCGACAGAGCTAACATTATTACCTTCCAGGAACAAAGAACATGCTCCTCTATACCGAGAACCTTCCTCCTACAACCCACTCCATACCTTCAAACTGCCAAGGGGCGATGAGAGACATTATCAGCAACAATATGGTGACATGTACTTCTTGCGACTGGCTAGGCTAAAGCCAGCTGTTGAAGAAATTGCAAAGGAAGCATGGGAAGGTTTTAGCGTAAGGTTTCCCCCGCGGTGGCTTTATGGTAGGAGTGTTGAGCAGTACATGTGTGGATGCTTTCGCCGCAACAAGGCTGTTGATGGCTACGTGACATACTTCTGTTGTTGGTGGTGAGGAGGCTGCTAACGACTGGCCTAAATGGCATTTAGATTGCAGGAGAGAAAGCCCGTCGTGTGGAACGGGTGCTTGATGTGCGACAAGGGGAGCTCTGCTGGGTTGCAGGCACTGTGTATATGGACATGCCGCTGAAGCCCAATATCTTAGATGACCTAGCTAGAGACGTAAGTACAGCCTCCTGACATGCATGTAACCTCACTGTGTGTTGTATATTCGTTATGTTGACAGCAAACTGTAGCACTTCACCGCTGCCCCGCCTCCTCGCCATACCTACATCGATCCGTCGAACCCTGGGTTGACACAGATTATGTTGGAAGACGAGTCGGGCCGTGTTCGCTTGACTGGGAACTTGTTGAGATCAACGCATCTGGTAACCGGTGCGGTTATTGCAGCTTTAGGGACGGAGAATGCGAACGGTGACTTCGAAGTCATCGACATCAAGGTCCCTGACTTCCCTCGTCAGCCTCGGCGGTGGGAGAGAGATGACCATGCCGACCCTGATAGCAAACAGAAACGCATACAAGGGCACGGAAATGGCAAAGGGAAGAAGATCGCTTTCGTCAGCGGCCTTGGAATTACCGGAACTTCTAGCGATACGCTAGCCCTTGAACTTTTGACCGACTATCTCCTTGGATATACAGGTACCTCCGGAGGAGACCGCGATGATTCACCACCCTGCCCTTCGAAAATTTCCCGACTTATAATTGCTGGAAATTCTCTTGGCGAAACTGTGACCGCCAAGGCAGCCGCGGCCGACGATGACAGCGGCACTGCAAAGAAAAAGGCTCCCAAGAAATACGGATATGACGCATCAGCTTATAATCCATCGCCAATCACCCAGCTCGATTCCTTCCTTTCCGAAATCCTCCCTAGCATTCCGGTGACTCTTATGCCGGGGGAGAATGACCCGGCGAACGTCTCCCTTCCACAGCAGGAGATCCACAGGGCCATGTTTCCCAGGGCACGAGCATACTGCTCTGGCGCTCGTCCAGGAGACGACAATGCAGAACCAGGCTGGTTCGACAACGTGACGAATCCGTGGGAAGGGGATGTGGAAGGATGGAGGTTCTGGGGTTCCAGCGGCCAGAACGTCGACGATGTTCTCCGCTACCTTGATTTCTCCGATGAGGATGGGAACGTCACTGGAGACGCGGGTGACGCGGATGCACGATTGAGGGTTATGGAGGCGATGTTGAGATGGCGATGTGCGGTTCCCACCGCCCCAGATACGCTCTGTATGTCTTTCGTGTTCCCCACTTCTCGTTCTATTTCTTGATATCAAGCTAATTTTGATTGCAAGGGTGCTATCCATTCCAAACAAATGACCCTTTCGTCCTGCAATCCTGCCCGCACGTCTTCTTCGCAGGCAACCAGCCGCAGTTCAAGACTGCCGTCATAGAAAGCGACTCCACGTTCCGCCTGAACGGGACTGACACGGAAATGACAGATGCCGCTGCTGAAGACAGCCTCGGCCCGCGTGTGCGTCTCCTCTTGATCCCGAAGTTCCACGAGACCGGGGAGCTGGTGCTTATGGACGCAGAGACCTTGGAGGTGGAAGTCGTAAAGTTTGGAGCATTTGCCGGGAAGGAGGAAAGGCAGTGATTCTATTTGCTGGATTGAATTTATGATACGGATGGCGTTTCTCTTCGCTAGCCTTTACTTCGCTAGAAGAAAGCATTGTATTATTGACATCTATTGATACCAAATGCGAATGTAGATTTAATTGATTGATCGATCGATATATGATATAGACATGTGCGTGCATCCATAAAGGTGTCACCATTATCAATCGCTACTATGCTTACTTTTGCTCACATCCTACATTGTCTTGTAATTGAAGATCGACAGAAAGTATAAATATAAATGTCGTATTATTTATTCTCTTACTAAACTGAATTGAACCGAACTGGCCTAACATATTCTAGTCTCATATACCGAATGTTGAGAACCCCGTGCTTCCTTCCTCCTGTCTGCCATGACCATGACGGAAGGTATCTCCAGATGGTCTCAACGCTTTCCTTTAGAGCAATAACACCATCATTGTAGTTACCTTGGAATAAGCGACTCGGATTCACGCGACAGGGTTCCTCAGTGAAGTGGGCCAATTTTATCCATGGACCTTGTCTCTTGTCATTATAGCGCGGTGAGCAAAAGCTAGGGGCTAAAAGAAACAGGCATCAAACGGAAGAGAATGTCTACCAAGTGAGCTTGACGCTCTCTTCTCACTATAAGTAAGTTCTGGCACCATCGCACCAAAGATCCTGCAATCCTCTCGAGATCCTTAATATGCTGTCTGCATGTTATGTCATTGAGATGAAACCATTCAAGAAAGAAGCATTCCATCAATTGAGTCATAAGTCATTGGCTGACATATTTCATCCCATTATCTTGCACGTCTGTTAAGAATCTCATGACAGATTGTTTTATTTGCAGTAAAGAATGGTTAGATTCACTCTAGTGTCTGTAATTGCAGAGGCAAACCTAAGCATCCCTGCAAGGTCCACAGATTCTCTCCATTTGTTGTCAGACGGTATATAGACGATAAATAAAGGAGCTGGTGATCGTATGTAGATCCGCTTGATTCTATCAGCAGATCCCCTGTCATCAAGATATGCTCAGACATGACATTCTCTTTTAAAATCAATGCAGCTTTTAAAGATTCCATACAGGCTGCCACAGTCCGGGCGTGAAAAAGGAGAATTCGAGGATGTATGCCTGCTCCATGGAATTTGAAAAAGTTGCGCCCCTCTGACTTGATCTTGCTACCTTATAAGAAAAGCTATACCGGGCATTCCAGCCTTTTTGTTTTTCGTAATGATGATGCTGCCACAGTGTAATGATCAAAACTCACGTTGACTTTTCATGCTGTTGATCTCATGAAACGCAGAATGTTGTAGGAAATATCGTCATCGTTGTCGAGTGCCGGAGAGAAGCCCCATTATTAGACGAATGACAATGTGAATGCACAGCGTTGAATTGCTGTTTTGGAAGAGTTGCTTCCAGGTGCCTGACTGAATTCGACGGAGCCACAGTTTCCCATTTATGAGTATCGTTCCTGCAGATCCTTGTTGAGAGTCTCCCTGATACACAAGAGTAAAGATACCAATTAGAAGGGTGGTTCTGGGTCAGGTGGCCAAAATGGTAAGAAAAAAAGAACTTTCATTCTGAAGCAATAACTAGCTGAAGGAATGGCTGTGTTGAACAGGGGACTGGGAACTGAAGAAAAAGAGAGATGCGTAGGATAAGTTGTTCTGCTTGATGTTGAATCAGCACACATGTACGAACTCCTCGGGCGAGACGGCAGGCTTGGTACTGTGAGAATCGTGCTGCAATGATAACCAGCATGTAAGCATGAGAGTAGAGGAGAACTCACTCATGAATTGCTACCCTGTCTCTCTGCCCGGATCTCCTTCACTATATCACAGTATTTTTCAAGCCTTTTCTCGATCCTCTCAGAATAGTTCTTATGTTTCCGCACCTTGTCCCAACCAGGGCAGTGATCATGCTTCAGCACCATATCTTGGCTTTCAGCTGGTTGCTTTTCAACGAGTTTGAAATCGAAGAACCGCCTTTCCATATATCCATAATCTGTCTCGTCACACTCGGTGCAGGATAGGTGCAGTTCAAGCTGAAGAAGCAAGTGAGCGAACATAAGTAAGTCATAGACTTCAAAGACTCGGCCTGGTCCGATGTTTATCTGAGGGCAGCGATCGGGGTATGGGATGGGGGCAACTGACTCGGATGTGTTCGAAGAGCCTGCCATGAAGCGGAACTGGAGAGGACTCCGATCTCTGCTCATGTTGTGATGCTCTAGGTTCTGCAGCTGATCGTAGAGGGTCCGATATCGCTCCTCTGTCACGGTAAAGGCCATGCGACATCTGCAGGCTGCTTCACTCATGACTTCGCACATGCAATGTACGCGAGATGAAACCATTGCTGTCGGGACAAGGAGGCAAAGTCTCCTCAATGATTCCAGTTCCGGGGCGACGTGCTTTAGAAAGTGGGAGAAGCTGGCAGTAAAGGGGACATCGGGAAAAGCCTCAGGGTCACTGTAGACTCCAGTCACAGTCACATTTGTAAGGAGTGAGAAATGTTCGGAAGGAATATCCAGATGTTGGCGCATGGCATACAGCAATTGAAACGGCGGTCGAAAGAAAAGAGGATTGGGAGCGAAACGGATCCAATTGCATCGATATAGACACTCCGTAGCTTCCTTATAGATTTGTCTATTTGCCAACAGCAAATTGCACAAAGATCCAGGAAGCGGCACGCGCGAATCCTCTATCACGGGCCTGAACGTCTGATCATGATGCTTGTGAATTGCTCTACGGCACCGGACAGCATATTTGTAGATGCGGTCTCGTATTTCGCGAGGAAGCTCGAGTAGGCGGCACCGTGGAGAAGAATTGTCTCCTGGGGATAGGGATGTATTCGACGCCATATTCAGAGATGAATCTGTAGCGGTATGTTTTGAAGGTAGAAGCTTTCGAGAGAGGTTATCGTGTGTATAATTTCAAGACAGATATGGTAGATAGATGTGCTAGGAGAAACATTCTGGTCCAGGGAGGCAGGAGAGCTGTATAAATCTCTGCAAAGATGCTGAGAGAGATTGAGGAACAAAGCAACGCACAAAGGAGATATATGACATGGTTACAAGGAAGGAATTCAACTTCAAAAAAGAGTAGAAAGTCTAGTGTCCTTTGTTGTGAACGCCAGAGGGTGGAGGACTTCTCCATCCTGTTGTGAATATACCGGATCATAGTTAAGCCGGTGGGTGATATAGCCGTCTATATATTTCATAATATTCGGCTTTGTCCGTGTGAAAGGATAGTATAAAATCAGCTAGCGTGAAAATGACGCGAAATTGAAGGAAAATGGCAGGACAACTTGGGTATGCAGGAGAAACAGGAGAATACCGAGCAAGACTTCCATACACTACATACGCATGGCTTTGGTGTGCTATCTGCTGGACAACGAAGCTTTTTGGTGTTTGCAGTTTCAGACCACTGCTCACATAGGTCCACTGTAGGGTCTCATTTGCAGTGGTCACATTCAACTGCGTCAAAGGGTGATATCCGCCTCTTTGTGAGGACTGTTGGTCTCTGATGGCAGCGAAACCTATGATAAGGTGAAAGAATTAGCGAAAGCTCCCGGAAGAATCCCGCGAGGTTCAAGGGAGGGAATTACCTATGAATTATGGCCCTCCATACAGTCTTTCAGAATACTTCCAGTTCTCACCACTGTCTATCCTCTTGTCCCAGGCAGTTTAGATCAAATCAACAGCTTTGTCCCGAACTCCCTGAGTGAATTATACTGCGTATATATTCTCTCTGAAGTAGAATACTATTTTCTCATAGATTGGAGTTGTAATATCTTGTCCCTCCTTTTGATCGCGGTGGAAAGCACGGACTGCAGATTTGTCTGTGAGCTCCCTGGTCTGGAATTGAAGGGATAAAAAGTAATCTGAATCGGCCTACTGTCCTTGGCCTGCAGTTATCTTGGTAATCGTAGCTGGTACCGCAACGGAAGTCGAGTAATTTGAGACTGACTGCGATTGATGCTCTGGTGAGATAGAAGAAGTTGAGTCTAGAACCAGGATTGCAGGCCTTTTCTGCTCTCCTAGAGTTAACAGACATGGCCCTGATTTCCAAATAGGATGGGACCGTGTCTTCATTCAGGCGGCTTCTCAGGGAACGGATCTGAATCCACTCTAGACGGATCTCTATATAGAAAATGGCAGTCTCTGTATGTGAACAAACCTGTTGTATGTCAGTCGGACGAAGAGCGAAAAAGATTCTGACAAAGGCACTGACTCAGAAAAAGTATATATGGACAATAAGACCAAATATCTTTTCTCAATACCGGACGCCTTCGAAAGCCCAAGTGATCGAATATCGAAAATGCCATGGTCATTGCCTCCCTCGATATATTAGCATGTGCGAATGAAGCTCGTATATATCGAATAGGGTTCATGATTTTCGACCATCATGGAGTCCACCGCTGGGGTATCTGAAAGAGAGGAGATCCCAGGCGCTGCACCAACAACTGTCATTGTATATATAATCAAAGGGACATCTCTGTTTACATTGAAGAGCCAAGTATCCAACCATTGGCAATTACCAAAAGCAAACGGACAGGAGAGAAGCACCTTCAGCGGAAATAAAAAAAGGGCAAGATCCAATGCCAGGTATCCCCTAGTATACCTGATGTAGACGAACACTCTTCAGGCTAGGAGCTAACAGAGGAGGTACTGCCTAATATAAGACAGAATAGAGATTGCTTCACAAGATCAAACAAAGGGCAGGCAAAGATTCGAAATAGGACCATTAAAACACTACAATCTTCTCAAAAACTGGAAAAATCCTTAGGTAGCCATCCACAAACAGAGCTCTGTACTACCTAATCATGGACTATCACGGTGGTCCAAAACAAACAGTCCGTCAGTAGGCAGGTCACCGTGCGCTTGAGACAACACCATGTCATGTTATCTGCATCCGAGCACGGATATCTCCATCGCATATCTAGCTAATATTAATCCGAAAATAAGTCTGTTTGTAGCGAAGCGCAGACAACACAACAAACAGACCTTGGAGGCCCAAAGCCTAAAAGGTTTGACGTCGGGAAGTTTTTCCCCGCCAAGGCAAGGCCCTTTCCGGAAAAGGCGTAGCCCGCCCCGGCCTTGCTGTAAACAGGCGGAGATTTCCCGCGCGAGCGGAACTGACCACCTTCTGTAGCTGGCATTTCATACCGTACAAATTCCCGGGGAAGATGTATGAGATATCAAACCGATAATGAAGAAATCAATAATAATATTTTTTCTCTATGAATAGATAAAAGAGCGAGCTTTTCACATATAGAAGCGGAATGCTCGTCAACGTCAATACCGGTGCGCCAAGCCTTCACATATCACATCTCGGAAATTACAAAAAGAAAAAGACGGAAACTAACATCTTATTCGTTTGTTTTTTCTGCAGCAATATCCACATCTGCAGTCCTCCTAGTGCCGTACTCAAAATGGCATGTTCCGAAGTACCACGAGTGGATGAAAGATGAGGTACGTATCCGTGTGGCATGTCCGTGTTCCAACCCGCTCCCAGCAGAGCCGCAGTTATCGGGAATATCAGCGTCATATTAGCATGTAGAAAGATGTATCTATTTGCTCGACATTGATGATAACATAACGCCCCTTATGATTCGGGAATAACAGGAAATCCAACAAGCCACCGCCTCCGAGCCTCTCACGCTCGAGGAAGAATACGCCATGCAACAAAGCTGGCGCAAAGACGCGGACAAACTGACCTTCATCGTCTGCTTACCTCTCCCTGACCCCTGTACCAACAAACAAGGCTACACCATTAGGGAGGAAGACGACTCCCCCGCCAAAATGCTCGGCGACATCAACCTCTTCCTGCGCATCGACGACGGCGAGTCCGGAGACTCCTCCGCCCCGCAGATCGTCGGCGAGGTGGAGCTCATGATCGCCGAGAAGCAGAACCAGCGGAAGGGGTTCGGACGGGCCAGCCTGCTCACGTTCATGCGGTACATCGTCGACCACGAGGCCGAGATCCTGGACGAGTACATGAACGGGGGCAACGTCACGACGGCCGCGTCGAGCGAGAGCGTGGCCAGGGTTCCGAAGCCGTGGAGGCTGTCGTGTCTCAGTGTGAAGATTGGGCAGGGGAATGGACGGAGTCTGGCGCTGTTTGAGGGGCTGGGGTTTCGGAAGGTGGCGGAGGAGCCGAATTTCTTTGGGGAGTTTGAGTTGAGGAGGACGGATTTGGATAGAAAGGGGATAGATGAGTCTCTTGCTAAGTTTGGGATTGGCGGATATGTGGAGCTTCCGTATAGAGAAGATCAATAGATAGAGTTGGAAGGGTTGAGGCGTTGTGGATATGTCATGGTTGGGCAACTTATAAGATTCAAAATTAAGAAAGGATTTTCATTCATGGTTTTCCGCTTCTATTATTCACTTGCTACTTGGGAGAAGCATTTGTTGAAATCCATGGATATGATAGACAACCAGATCAAGAAATTGCTTCGAAGAATGGTTTTGTCTTGTGGAAGATGAGGCTACTACTTGAACATGTTCAGTGCACCAAATGAAGGAGAAATTCAGGCAGACATGGACAGAAGTCAGCTGCAAACAGCTATATATGCTAGTACCAACATAGCATAATTACAATGTATGTATATCAAACAGGTCTCACTGACAACATTCAAGTTTCCACATTATTCTCTGTCCATCTAAGAGTTGAGAAGACAAAGATGAACTGAAATAAGTTCCTACAGGTGAAGAAACATGTAGGTTGCTACTTAACTATGAAGATTGCTGAAGCAGGTGCCTTTTCCATTCACCTGCACATAATCTGTTACGGAAAACTGAACTATGTGAAACACTGCTCTTTCAGATATGGAAATTCCAGCCTCAGAAGGCGCAAATGAGAGGCAGAGAACTGGAGATAATCAACAGCTATTTTTGACCTTTCCTTCTTTTTCTTGGACATACTTTGTTGTCTCTATCATGAATTAACAGGCATCCAAACCATGTATGTATCTAGACCAGTATCTGTTCATGTCATAGTCAGAGAGCACTCAGAATGCTCTCTTTTTCCTCATCATTTACATCCATGACACAGATTATCTGTGATTTGACTGCTATGTATAATGGTGAATCTATCTCTTCATATCGATTCCCATTCACCAAAGAGCATTGAGGGAAAGAGCCCTTATGTATTCCACTTTGAAAATCTCCTATTTTCTTTATAATAATACTCCCTCTTTCTATATAATTGCCTTTCACGATGAGCCCTTGAAAGCACTCTGCACAGATCCGTACCTACAAAGCCATCAGAGTTATGCTCTTATGTATGAAAATATGGAAGACACACTCACCCTTGCAAACACTGACTTCCAAGCGCAACGCTTCCGCTCCTCATATAGCAAATCTTCGCCTTCTGGCAGGCTGCACTGGTGCAATCCGGGGTCTTAACGCTCTTCTTCCCCTGTAATGTATTATGCAAGCTGACAAGCGTAATATTCTTCTCCATGGCCTCCGTGACTCGGTGCCAAAAGGTCGCATTTAAGGGATCATTGGCATTCCATCCAACTGCTGGACCATAGGTGTCGCGAGTCGAATACTCGAAGCTGAAAGTTGGTCCGGTTTCACTAAGGAACGGATAACTGGATACATCGCTGAAGAAAGTGTACGCTTCGTAGATGCTGAAGTCTCCGGTGTCGACTTCGTACAGTCTAAACCCGCTATTCAGGTTCGTCAGGGGTGTAATGCTTGGCCCGATCCAGCCAGTCATCAAGGCCGTCTCGTCACTCTGTACGGTACCGTTGTTGGCATAGTAGATCATGAACTGGTCTTCGTGGGTGTGACCGAAGAAGATATTGGCGATGACGTGCGGCGAGTACCGGTCCACGATCTGGTAGAAAAGATCTGTTGGGTTGGGCATTGGATTCGTGCCATCCCACCCACTGAGCACATGGCCGATTATCCAGACTCGCTCACCTGCGTCTTCTGCTTGTTGAAGCTCGGAAATCATCCATGAGAATGTTCCGGAGACGTCTGGGTTTGTCGTGTTGATGAAGTTGAGGAAGTTGGATTTGTACCAGAAGTCTGGCTGTAGTTAGCATCCAACATTACTCAGCTGCTTCTACTGCAGCCTGTCCCAGTATGATTGTTGGTGCGGTGCCGGAAGCAGGACTCAGGTTTTAATTCCACCATCGGACCGTCCCGCTGCAACCATATCTATGCAACTTTACAGGCCAATTGGTCTACAGAATTCTCATTAGATGTTAACCACGAAACATCTTTCCTGCATCTTAATGTTAGCACTCTAAGGGTTCGTACAGATCTGCATTTGATCTGTAGCAAGCATTGTCAATAAGAAGTTGATCAGTAAATGCATTGAATGGCTTCAAAAGCTTCAGGAGAAGCCTTCGTGTACTCAGGCTCGTCACCGAAACGTCAGTGGTTGCGGTTAAAGAGCGGCATTAAAACCTGCCCGCTGGATCTAGCACCGCAGCAACAACCCTACCGGGACAGACCACAATACAGAGACTTACCGGTATTGAAGGCGATTATCCGAAGACCATAATGAGTCTTGATCGAGTACCCGCCATAATGCGTCCTCGCCTGCTTCGCCTCTTCAGGACTGATCCATCCCTCATGCTGCCAAAGCCCCGCAACGTGATCATAATTCCAGCTATGCTGCTGCCCAAGGGGCCCTGGAAGACTGTGAGGCGCGTCTATAGCAACAGGATTTGTGTCGTGATTCCCCAAAGCAGCAAACACAGGACCGGTGAGATAGGTTTTGAACATTCCGTAGACGCTCGCTTCAGTGTACTCAGTATAAGCACGGGACAGTTCCAGGTTAGGATCATGGGATACGAGATCTCCCGTGTAAATGGTCCAACCGAGGGATTCTTTGCCTCTCTCAGTCCCCGTTAGAGGACCTACAGCTTGCAACGCGGCGAGAGCTAAGTCATAAGGCGTGTCGCATTTGAATGACCCATAGGGGTTCGCAGGAAGAAGGACCTGACCTTTCGAGTATGCGCTGTTGTTGTTCGATCGACAGCACAGATTCGACGTGCAGTTTGCTTCCGAATTCACAGAATACCGCGAGTCCAGATGGACGTCAGAGAGATGAAGCACCTTAATACGCTTTCCACTGGCTTTTGGCACGCGAGGATTCGCCGGTTTTGGCTTCGGGAAGAGACCAGTGGTGTTCAGTGGACTTGTCCTGGGCGCACTGCAGAAAGTGCTACTCAGAGAGTTACAGATGTACTGCCCGTCAAGGCCTTGGACATCCGCATAAGCAAGCACCTGAGTCCAGATTGCTCCAAAATTGGATTCGGCAAATGTTTCTTCACAAGAAGAGTTTGATTTGAACTTGAATGTCTTGCATAGTGCGACCATCGCATCGGGGATCAGAGTCGGCGCCAGCAGAGCAGCTGGTTTGGCAACAGCAAGCGCATTCGTGCATTTTGTGCACTTGCTGGCCGTTATGTCCGCGTTGATAATGTTCGAAATATTGGCAACTGCGCTCTTGATCAACGCTTGTGCCTCCTCCGCCGTGATGTTCCTTTCTGGTGCAGGGTAGAATACTGGATCGGAATTCTGCTGGGGAATCGTTTCTGGATTCGTCAAGTTGTATGGGAACGTGATGTTGAGCACGGGATCATAGATCGCTGGCTGGGGCTCCTGTGTCGGCCTTACGGGCAAGTAATGGTACGACCTAGAAGATCAGCAGGGCGAATTTGAACTCAGATATATCGTTTTCTTACGAGAAAGCGGATGTTGGAAAGCCTGCCGGAGCAACATAAGATGGGGCGCCAGGAAGTGAAGGGGCTGCGGATAGAGGGGGCGATAATGACCCCAAGGAAAAAACCGATTGCAGCCGTGTGAGACGCATTCTGCGACGCTGACAGGCTGTGAAATCTGCTTCAGAAAAGGTGGTTTGCTTGGATAGCAAGATTACAAAATGACATAGGGATCTCGCAGCCGTCTCGTCTTCTCCACAACATAGATCGTCCGGCCTGACTTTTGCCCGTACTCCGCTGGACCTGGAGCTATCGGGTCCAGTTGACCTAGGAGTCGCGATCCTGAGATGGAAAGGAACGTCGGCCTTATCATCGATGATAGAGAGGGGAAGTGTTCTATAGAACGGGGAATTCCCGCTGCGGCAGCAGATTTCCGTTCCCGTATTCGCATTGGTATATTCTCCACATCCGGCCGCGCCGTGATCTCCATTGGCAAACCGAGGGACCCGGGAGGAAGCATGGCTTCATCCCAACTCCTGATTGGCTAAGAGTTCACAACGTCTGTTGTACGTACATACAGTCGCTTCGCATGCTGCTTTTACTTTGAAACAAAAAGTCGATTTACAGTGTCTTAGCTAAAACACATAGGTCCCTGAAAGTTGAGAAAGCACAGTGCATTGCGGAGGTATGAAAATTAACAATGTAATCTCAGTCCTCACCCAGACGCCCTTATGGAGAACTACCCAGTCGGTGCACACATCTGACGTTAGAGACACAAAGAGAAGGAGAAACGAGAGAGGTAGCGAATGATCAGAGATGAAACCAAGAGGTTCAACTTCGAAAAGAGACCGTTCCACCGAGTACAAAGAAAAATGAAACTTTCGGAGTTTCCCTAAAGTCATTGATCGCCAAGTTGTCAAGTCATCGGACGGCCATTGGCCTCATGCCTGCGGCTTTTGCGCGACAACCACATGGCTGTCCCTGTTAGAATGCTTCCAAAAAGTGGCAAGACATAACCAGGACTGAAGACTCACAGATCATATACTAAATGGCACTCTCTTTTCTTGGCATCTTGTCGTACTTTTGCATTGAAGACAGTTACTTCTTCCTTGGACCAGCCGAGCACATCAATGAAAGGGACAGCAGTAAAAGCCTCAACTCCTTCAATAAAGTTAAGGGCCAAGAAAGCTCCAACTTCCTTCTGTATACCCGCAGTATCGATTAGCGGTGCACGCAAAATCAAGGTCAAGTAGAAAAGATTTTATTAACTTACCAGTCTCGGATCTTTTGCCCAAGTACCAACAGGTGCTTTGAACACCTTATGATCAATGTTTGTGAAACCAGCATCTTCAACCCAGCCTTTCAAGAATGGACCTGGACCCAACGGGCGTCCGACTTTGTCGCATGCCTCTGAAAGCAGTTCCAGCATTTTTATCACATGATTGTCTGATGTGATTGAATTGTCCTCGCTGTAAGGTATATTATTGCAGTCTTGAAACTCTACCCAGCCGCCAGGCTTCAGATTTCTATGTTTTGTTAGCCAAAAATCAAATGCATACTGTTTTGCTACTTAACTGATAACATTGCCGCATCAGCTTGGGCCAGTCGCGGATCGATGCAGCCATATACCGACAGTGGATGTAATCATAAGGTTCAGGTTCCACCCAGTCTTGTTCCACATCATCAACGAAAAACTTGACATTTGGAGGCACCCTGTATTTGATTCGATTAAGCAACAATTTGAACTTTCATGGCGGAAGATTAATCACTTACCATTTTGGTTGGATTGGACTAAGATCATTGCCTATAATCTGATAAAAAGTCAGTGGAAATTCTGCAGTGTTTCCAGAGGTACACAATGTCCCACTTGTGCCGACGGATAGAGATCGCCTAAAAAGTTTCAGCGCAAAAAGTCTGCCGCAGATATAGAGAAGACAATAAATAATTACCCATTTGTATCGCCCAAATTCCTGTGCCGGTTCCTATGTCCAGAATTCGCATCCCTTCGGGGTTGATCGGAGCAGTAAACAGCCGATCTCCTAGCAGCCGACAAAAGGTATGGTGTATAAAGTCAAGGCGGTCCTGTTCAGACTCGTCATTTGGGAACTGGTATTCTATTTTCAGTTACTACAGGAATTATTTGCTTGATGAGGATCGGTAATAACACACTTCCTGCTTGATAGGCATGATAGCGTCGGCCGTGTTTCCACTCATAATTTAGGACACTGGAAGTTAGCGATCTGGAATAGGACGAGCTAAATAGGTCAGTATCTGATCCTGGTTGGGATGCTATATTAAACGTACAGTTCATCTCCGTAGGTTGAGTCGGGACGCTGTTCAGACCTGATAAGCTAGTGCCAAGATTATTGAATTTGCACAAAAAACATACTTCAACTTCGTCAATTTCAATTGCTGCTGCTTCCACCGCTGCAGCAGACGCCTGTGGGGAAGCTGGATGCTCTGGCTGCTCTGGCTGTTGTGGCTGTTCTGACTGTTCCGGCTGTGCCATTCTGAAGAATCCCTCGTTTGCTCGTGAGGATTGCACGAGCAAACGCAGACAGCCGGGCGTGCGGGAGATTTATCGACATTATGACTGCAACGTCGAGCGGAGTCGAGTCGCACTATGTAACGCCATGGGAGTTTCTAGTCCGCATGAAACCCCCGCAAGAGTCGGACGACGGTGTCACCAGGGAGAGATTTCAAGCCGGACAAATAACGGCTCGTCAAGTCAGCAGGGGTGTGCATCTGGGTTCCAGTCCGTTTGGACTTAGCACCACGAATCCTGCGCCTTCAAAACCGGCTCTGCGCAGACCAAGCCGCTGTTGTCGGCGGCGCATACAGAGTATGTGCATCCGTAACGACGCAAATAACGATGCGAAACAAAAGAATTCTGAGAGTCGGAGAACGGACTAAGCATACGCTTATAGGTGAGGTGTGGGGTGAACGAGTAACCCGGGAGTTCTCAGCAGCATCTCGATGGAGGTTCTCCATGGATGCAGTCAACAGTATCCAGTCTGATATCAACAGCAGGGAGAACGGGGGCGCGGTGACCGCGCCGGCCAATTATCAGCACATGGGACAGACAAAGAAGAGCCTTCCCAATTGCCAGCCTCCATGCTCTAGAATTGCGGCACGACTACGCGCTTACTGATAAGTACCTAGGTAGGTATAGTACATACATAGGTAGTGCTACTGATAGCAAACGTACATATGGGAACAACCCGTCGTTCCACTAATTGCGATTAGCTGCTGATGTGTAAGAGCATCATAAGAACCATTTTCTGACGGGCAAGAAAAACATTACATCTCAAGATGTTCGGCATATTATGGTAAAGAATTTTTTTCGGGATTGTTAGTAACTACTGTTGGAGAGGTACCGGAAAGCAATTGCGGCGAAGCGGAGGAAGGTTCAAGCTGCCTGTCAAACTTGCTTTGACAGCTCATGGAGGACCGGCCCGTCAGACCTTTCTAAGCCAAGTATGGTCTGCGGTTGCGGGAGTCGTACTTAGTGTAATGGCGGAACCAGCTACAAAAGTCCCTCCTACGACAAAAAAAGGGACCGTCTATCCGTGCAATGTGCGCTAGTACAGATCGCATTTGGAAGGTAGAACCAATGACACATCCGAATGGTCAAGATGCCCGGGGGGAGAGTTACCTAACTGATCGAGTCAACTTATTCCTCCTGCAGTAAGATTTGGGCCATACACTTCCAATTTTATGGCCAGTCTTGGAAGGTGGACGTCGTCGACTGGAACTCTTAGGAAAGCAAGCAAGCCACACTTAAAATGATTGAGAACCCATTATTCAAAATTTTCAACTGTTTTCATTCGTCAAAAAATTTCGACCCCAGGAAGCTCCGACCAAGTTTCCCGAGGTGTTGATAAAAAATAACAATGCAGGTCGCCCTTCTTTGCTGGTTCAATTGCCATATGTCCGGACTAACAATAAGACCGTCCCATATATCAATATGGCGCAGGAAAAACAATGCGGCAAGTCTCGCGAACGTTCCTGGATAATAATCCCTTGCTACATTATTCTCCTGTGTCGGCCCACGGAAGGAATATTATAGAGGCATCCCATTGATTCCCTTAATCGTATCATGAACCCGACATCTACACGCGCCGCTTCTTCAACCCCAACCACCGTCCACCCGTAAAGCCGTTTAGATCATTTAGACGGACTTCTTCTTGGGGGCGCCCTTGGTGACATCGACGATCTTGAGCGCTGTTCGGACGTCAGCAACTATTCCTTCTGGTTGCGCCGTTTCTGCATATCCATATGATCCATTCATCCAGGGTTTGCATATGCGCAGAGGGAGCCGGGAATGGGTCGATGGATAGGCTTCATGGGTGGTAACGCACCAGGAGGCAGGCTCTGCTTGAGCTTTTCGGCCTTGTCGGAGTCCCTCAGGGTGAGGGTGTACAGGAAGCGGTGGCAGCGGACCTTGAACTTGATCTGGTTGGTCTTGCGGTTGCGCTTGATCCGGGCGGCTGCAAGAAAAGTGCAAAAGAACAATTGTCAGCACATGTCACGTCCAGCAGGTAGGTGTGTGTATTTTTGGCGGCTCAATTGGTGACGGCCAGGCCGGCCGGGCATCGAAAGGGGAAACATACAGGAGGCGTCCTTCCGCCGGCAGATCTCAATGAACTGCTTGATGTCGGAGACTTCCTGAGGCATGGTGGGCGGTTGCGACGGGATGGGGTGACTTTGTCGTGGAAGGAGGTCGTGAGATTTGGGATGGAAGACTACTTCGCTTTTACTCGAGCTTCGACTTCGGGCCGGGATGTGTGGGATCTGGGATTAGGGTTTAGCGAGCGCGGAAACCCTTAGCGCGGGCGGTGTGTGGCGCAGTTCCTGTCCGGCTTGGCAGCGCCGGGACAATTGTGACATAGTCACTCCGTACATTATCTAATGTATACCTTTTTAAGGAAAGCAGTATTTTTATACATGGATTCAAGCTTTCAATTCCAAGATTCGCCAGTCATGATGACAAGGGTATTTGGCGGCAGACACTTGGTGAAAGTATCAGACGCTTCCTATCGCCGGCCGCCGGTAGAATCATGTGGCGGTGCCGGTGGCGGTGCGGGGTTCAGGCTGCAGGCTTAACAAGGCCTTGGGACAAGTAATGAAGAACGACAGCATGGCTTCCATACTGTCCTTTCCAGGATCCTATGCTTTCGTCTTTAAAAATCCTTTTATAGGGGTCATCTACTGTTCTCCAATACACGTTGAATTCACAAAGATAATAGAAGTCATTGCGTGGACATAATGCCGACTCCACTGGATAGAGCATTGAACTCCAAGGTACGTACAGCTCCAACTTATCGGTAATTGTCAAATCATAGACTGATATATTTCAGAGTCTATTACTTGGTAACATATTGTACAGTACATCATCCAAATGATCCGATCTAACATTCCATCCAGGATTCGCCGGAATCGTGACGGCCGCCGCTGCCTGGGGAATATGGGGCGGCGACATGTTTCCTGCGGAACCAGATCCAACCGGGAGTGCGCATCGCATTGCTTCTTTGTTCTAAGACAATAAGACACTGATGTTCGTGACAGATCCTGAAAACTGGACCACTGAAGAACTGAAGAGATGGCTGCGCAATGTATGTCCTTCCATTTCTGGCTCTGTAATCTGTCCATCGTAGATTTTTTTTTTGTCAAAACAAAACAGATCTGACGAAATATCCACAGAGAAGCCTTTTGCCCAACGAAGATGCAACGCGGGAGTCGTTGCTGGAACGGGTCAAGGCGAACATGCGTCCGCCACCAAGGTCCTAGATCTTTCCCGCGGGATCCAAGAGCAAGGCTGGACCTTGCAGCGCTCGATGGATTTTCGACCTAATGCTCGTATCCATGTTGATAATCGATATTGTCTTGGCTGAATAACTTTGATTTTTTACCAAATTTGTGATCCAGTCGGCGGTCCGCGTTCTCTCATTTCGACATAATGATACCTCGATTCTGAGAAATCAAATCCAAAGTTCAGTATATGGTGTAGAGACTCCGGCGATCAGCCCTGCTGATGCCATATCGACCGTAGATTTGTCGCAGCATCCGAAGATATCCAAGCTCGTAAATGGAAAGACCGCCTGTAACATCGCCCCGTCTAAGCCAACGTGGTATTCCCTCTATTTTTCCCATATCCCAAAAAATGTTTAAAGATGCTCTCAGACAACCAGTCTAAAATTTTGGCTCTGGATTAACCACTCTTTTCTCCCCTTCCCCTTTCCGTGCTGGTCCGCGGCCGGATTAGGGACCAGGACAAATGTCTCGCTGAACCCGCGCTGCGGCAGATCCCTTGACTCTCCGAATCGCACGTACCCGCTGACCATAACGAGGAGGGACATGTCCTTCACGGTAGTCTGGCCGGGACGCTTCACGCCGGTAGGTGTCGGGGTTGGGTAGTTCTTGTTGATGATCTGACAGTCGAAGGACTGTACTTCGTAGTATGTTGGCGGCATCTGATTGATAAAGATGTCTTGAACAGCGGCGCCATCGGCGACCACGTTGCCGTTGAAGAGGATCGTTGAGACGGCGGGACTGTAGAATGAAGCTATTGATGTGCGGTTGGATTGGAGCGCGGGGTAGAAGGACTGGACGAAGTCTGTGGCGGCTATAAAATGGTACATGGTTAGATGCTATTATAAGAATAATAATAATAATAATAATAGAAAGGATTGAACATACCATCGGTCGATACTTTGGTGAGGGTGTCATCGCCGGCGAGAGCCATGATGTGTATAATTTCCTTTCGCGTATCGCGAAGAGATAACAGTAGTTTTGCTGGTAGATCAGTCTATATATATCTGTAAATAAAGATATCTCAGAGATATGTGAACGATAAGATATATCCAAAAATGCTGAAGAAAGAAATGCAACTTAAAAACCCGGCGCCGTTATGCTTATGAGACCATAGTAGTCTAAGGCCCATCACGACACGGCACGCAGGGCTGGCAGATCCGCGAAAAGACTTGGGAGCTTGGACCACCCGGAGGTAAAGCAGCGAACTCCGCGGCCCGCCCGATTAGGACACACACGACCGCATGCCCGTTTCTGCTCGGATTCGTTCCCATAGCAGTCTCAATGGTCATGTCGAGGGGAGAATTTCGCGCCGTTCCTTGGGCCGCACAGCTTCTTGCGGCCAGGCGGCCGTCTTGGAGATGTGCGTCCTGCAGACATGCCCTCCTGGCGCCCTCCGCACGGCCTAGGAAATTTGCGACGGCGGCTGCTGCGGAGGGCACCAAGCCGTACTATGTCACGACTCCCATATTCTATGTCAATGCCGGTTAGTCTTGATCAATCGCACATGGTGGAAGTTCTGCTGACGGGCGATGGCCTTACAGCACCTCATGTCGGGCATTTATACACAATGGTCATTGCGGATGTTCTCAAGAGATGGCAGGTGCTTCTTGGGAACAGAGATGCCCAATTGCTCACGGGGACGGATGAGCATGGGATGAAGGTATGAGGATATGTGAAATTGGAGCCCTTAGACCAGGACTTGACGGTTTGAAACAGATCCAGCAAGCTGCCCGGGAGGCAGAGATGGACACCCAAGCATTCTGCGACATGAATTTTAAAACATTCGAGGTCAGTACTCTATCACTGAGCCCTCCCTTTGAACTCTGGCTAAAATATATCGGAATTGTCTGTAGGCTCTAGCTAAAGCGGCCAATCTGGACCACAACCGTTTCATCCGAACCACAGATCCAGACCACAAAGATGCAGTGCGGTATTTCTGGGTATGTGACGAATCGCCTTGCTAACTGTAGCAACTCTAACCATATGCCCAGGAAATGCTCAACCACAGAGGTTACATATACACTGCTAAGCATGAAGGATGGTACTCGGTCAGCGATGAGACGTTCTATCCTCAGTCAGCGGTGCAGATGGATCTGGATCCATCGACTGGAAAGAAAAGAATGGTGAGTCATCTACAAGGTTCTCCATTTTGAGAGCCATGCTGACATCTGTCAGGTGTCAGTGGAAACTGGCAAGGAAGTGGAGTGGTCTTCAGAAACCAACTACCACTTCCGTCTGTCTGCATTTAAAGACCGTCTCCTTGAATTTTACGAGAAGAATCCCACGTTCGTGACGCCGAGTAGATACATGGCAGATGTCGTTAAGTCTGTCTCCTCTGGGTTGCAAGATCTCTCGATCTCGCGGCCCGTGGAGCGATTGACATGGGGCATTCGAGTCCCCGGTGACGAGACGCAGACCATCTACGTTTGGTTAGACGCACTCGTCAACTACTTGACAAAAGCTGGATATCCCTTCCCTCCGGGTCAAGAAGGCAGGCTCGGGTGGCCGGCTGATGTCCACGTTGTTGGAAAAGATATTATTCGGTATGCCATCGCGGGTGGTTTTTGAGGCGCTACCTGCTGACACATTACTAGATTCCACTGCGTCTACTGGCCGGCTTTCCTCATGGCGCTTGACCTGCCCGTGCCCCGTAATGTGCTGGTTCATGCTCACTGGACGATCAACCGCGAGAAGATGTCGAAATCGACTGGAAATGTCGTGAATCCGTTCTTTGCCATTGACCGTTTCGGTGTTGATGTGATGCGCTTCTTCCTCACTTATCAGGGTGGTCTCTCTGATGATGCTGACTACGACAATGAGTATATCATCCGGGACTACAAGAAGATGCTGCAGTGGGGCCTAGGAAATCTAACACACCGCATCATGGGTATTGCGAAGTGGAACCTCCAGCCATATGTCACCGCTGCTGCATCGGATAAACTTCCGCCGGCGACTCCTCTCGATCTAGAACATCAGTCGTTCATCGAAACGGCTCCCGCCAAAGTGGCGGAACATATGGAAAGCTTGGACCCCAGATCTGCTCTCCGCGAGGTTATGGCGATCATTGAGAAGGTCTGTGATATAGAACCATGTCATGTGCTTCATCAAGTTCGATACTGACTTGTCACAAGACCAACAAGTACTTCCATGCAGCGGAGCCGTGGAAGGATCGCGAGCAGAACCAGCGCATTGTCTACAATGTGACCGAGTCCCTACGGATCTCCGGCATCTTGCTGCAGCCATTCATGCCCGGAAAGTCCCAGGAGCTCCTGGAGTTGCTCCGCATCAACACATCCGACGCTTCCAAGCGGAGTTTCTCGGCCGCGGCCTTCGGAGCTGATCTGGACTACGGCGGGGACTCTCAAAAACATATCCTCTTTCCTCCACTAGTCAGCGAGGAATAAGAGCATTACAGAATTTGACACACGGGCCAGTGTCCTGATGCATCACATGTTGCGGGGGTGGATCTTCGAACGGCTGCTTCACCACTTCCCGCTTTTTCCTGGGAGTTTTTTAAGCTCGCCTATTTATGGAACAATGAGGTCATGACAAAGTCTCCGAGCGTTACCCCGGAAAACTCGTTTCGAGAAGATTTGCGAAGAATCTGCGTGGATCTGAGCGCTGCTGATATCACGTCTGTATGGAGCACCGGCCGAGAAGGGCAGGCGGGACCGAGTGTTTCCCGAGCGCCACAGCGGGCGCCGGTCGGGAAAGTCGTCGCTCCCCGCGGGAAACTCCTCCCGGCGGTGTCGGGGAAGTGTATAGTGACCATGATGTATATCAAAACAGTGACATCGGTCTGGGATTGCTTATCAATGCGTGACGAGTACCCTGGTGTCTATTTCTTTTCCCCGCTCTGCTCTTTATTCTTGTTCTTGGGACTGTCTGCCTTGGTTCAGACAATGTACAGCATTCTACTTTAAAGCATCTCTTCTTGCCTGCCGTTACTGTGGTCTACTTGGTTACTTTATGCCTATCTATATCGCTTTGAGTCCTCATTGACGTCAACTTGATCATCATGGGAAGCTACGAGCCTTCTGCCTCCAAGGAGCCATGGATAGAGACTCCATTGATAGAGTCCTCCGCGCTATCCCGAGCAGCTGGATGGTAATGGATGCCCCTGTACTCCAATGTATATCCCTTTGCTATACAATACTCTGTCTCCAAAGCTGGAGGAACCATTCATGTTCCTCGTCTCTTTAACCTCAATGCTGATGCCCTTACAGTAGGATATTCCTGAAACTGGAAAACCTCCAGCCCAGCGGCTCTTTCAAGTCCCGGTATGTTGCTTTTCCCCTTCGCCTCTTTTTTTGGCCGTCCTATACTTTCCACATTCTATCTATCTATATTCACCTATGTGCCTATCACTTTGTGTCTCAGCCAATCTCCATCTATCCCACCATGCCAGACCCGCCATCCATCATTCCTGCACTTTCAAACCCTAATCTCTCCCCTCCCTCTGAGATAACAACCTCACTAACATCCCACCCCAAATCCAGCGCCATGGGCAACCAGATCCTCTGGCACCTCTCCAAGCTATCCAACGCCAACCGCCGCGTCCACTTCTACGCCTCCTCGGGCGGCAACGCCGGCCTGGCCGCCGTCTGCGCCGCCCGCTCCCTCGGCTACCCGTGCACGGTGGTCGTCCCGCTGTCCACGAAGCCGCTCATGGTGCAGAAGCTGCGCGACGCGGGTGCCGCGGACGTCATCCGGTACGGGGAGAATTTTGCCGAGGCGGGGGAGTACATGCGGGAGGTGGTTATGAAAAATAAAACCAGCAATGAGATTAATGGTCATAGTAATGGCGAAGTAGAACATGGGGAGGATGATGATGTGGTCAAGATCGCGCTCCATCCATTTGACCACGAATCCATCTGGGAAGGAAACAGCACCATCGTCGACGAGCTGGCGTATCAGCTCCCGCCTTCAGACGACCCGGATAACGACGACAGAGCGCTCCCCGTCGACGCAATGATCTGCAGCGTCGGGGGCGGCGGACTTTTGAACGGCCTGATCATGGGCATCGAGAGGCAGAGCCAGATGAAACCAAAGAAATCATCAACCACCCCCTCAGCCCACGAAGAGTCCGAGAAGAAGAAGAAAGATACCATCCACCTCCTCGCCACCGAAACCACCGGCACCGCCTCCCTCGCCCTCGCCATCGCCCACAGATCCCTCGTCTCCCTCCCCAGGATCACCTCGCAGGCGACCTCCCTCGGCGCCGTGCGCGTCTCCGCGAGGACGCTCGAGTACGCGCTCGCCCCGCCGCCGGGCGTCGCCGTGGACAGCGTCGTCCTCGACGACGCGGACGCCGCGCGGGGCGTTCTCCGTCTTGTCGATGAGGAGCGCATCCTGGTCGAGCTGGCGTGCGGGGTGTGCGTGGAGGCTGCGGTCGGAGATGGAGCGGCCGCTGCTGCTGGCAAGCAGGGGATGACGATGAGGCAGAAGAAGCGGAAGCGAAGCGTCGTCGCGGACGAAGGGTACGGGACTGGGACGGAGACTGATGTGTCATCTTCCTCATCCACCACTTCATCTTCATCTTCGGACGCTGGATCAGCGGATGCTGGCGACGTACAGGAACAAGAACAAGAACAAGAAACCCTCTTCCGCTCCAAGCTCCGCCAGCTCGTCCCCGATCTCACCCCGCAGAGCAGGGTCGTGATCATCGTCTGCGGCGGGAGCAACGTCACCATCGAGATGGCGACCGAGTGGAGGCGGGAGCTTGAGCGCGGATGGGGTCGGTGTGAGTGACTTATACATATAGAATAGTAGATCGGGACGGGCTGTTCTTATCGTTTTATCATTACTTGATTTATTGGTATTGGTATTGGTATTGGATCAGGTCAGGTCAGGGAAGGACAGAATCAGAATCAGGTCGGGTTTGGGATTTCTTTCTTTCTTTCTTCCTTGATAGAATTTTTGTTTATTACGGGTTTTTCCTGCTTGTTTAGATTACGCAATTGAATTCCCTATTATTATTATTGACTATTCTATTGACTATTGCAGTCACACACACATATACAATTATCCAGCTATCTACTCCATACCTAATCAATTCAATCTAAGGCTTTAGTAAATGGATGTATCCATCACTTAATCCATCCATCCATCAATCAATCCCCATTGCTATTTTTCTTTCTTCTTCATTCATTCATTCACGTTCACTCCACACCAGCCCCTGGTATATATATATATCTCTCTCTCTACACATGTCACCGACAAAAAGAAATCTGTAATAGTGGAAAATAAAAAGTCTCAAACAGTTAAAATCAAACCAGACATCACATCACATCACAACGTGACGACCGAAGAAAGCTCTGGAGAAGAAGAATAAGAAGAAATTTAATTATTTAAGAAATAGAAATAGTAGAAGCAAGCAAGACGCTCGCTGGAACGGATAAATCAATAGATATAATAGAATCTAGAAAATAACAGAGTGAGTAATAAGCACATTGCCATCAAAAGCAAAAGTAGCTAAGTGGTATTAGATTCGCTGATGCCGTAAACATTAACATCTAAACCGCGTTTGATGTCCTCCACCGCTGGTAAGGTGAGGTGGGACGGGGGAAATGGACATGAGCAGGCGGAACCGGAGATGATGCAACACGACATAGCGACCAACAGCCATATAGGCCGCCATCTGCGGAGCCGGCGTTCTTGAAGGAAGACATCGAAAGTCATTAATCTAGACCATTACGCTTCTTTGAGAACGGAGGCACCGGTTCAGCGCGCCCGCTTCCAAAACTTCCACCCCTCGCGCCTCTCCGGCCCGCCAGCGGAGACGCCCACCAACCTCTCGATGCCATCGTTGCCCACTGCGTTCTCGAACTTGTGCAGATCGATCTCCTCGCCGCCCTCCTCGTCCGTGCCGTTGCGCAGCACGGCCGGCCACAGCACGCCGACGCCGTCCCCGCCCAGCGTCGTCTCGTACCGCTCGAACCCCTCCGCGTCGAGCCGGGCCATCAGGTCGCGCAGGGCCTGCTCGTCCGCGCCGGGGCGCAGCAGGGTGATGGCGCAGCCGCCGCCGCCGGCGCCGGTGAGCTTCGTCCAGCCGATGTTGGAGTAGTCGACCAGCTCGCGGATGCGCTCGAGGCGCGGGTGGGACACGCCCAGCGACACGAGCAGGCCGTGGTTGATGCGGAAGAGGGCGCCCAGGTGCTCGAGCGTCGCCTCGGAGGCGCCGTCGAAGTCCGGGGAGGAGATCAGCTTGTGCGCGGATTCGGTGACGTGGTCGATGCTCTCGAGCATCGCGTCGGTCACGACGGGGTGGGCCTTCTTGAGCGCGGCGACCTTGGCCACCTCCGTGGCCGTGGAGCGCGACTGCCGCGTGTTGACGAGCAGGAGCGGGAGCTCGGGGAAGTTGTTGAGGGGGGTGACGGAGGGCGGTTTGGAGTAGTCTCCCCGGCGGAAAACGACCGCTTTCCCGCCCGACGAGACCGTGTTGTCGACGCCGCTGGGGTTCCCGTGGATGCACATCTCCCCGACGAACGCCCAGCGGTTGATGCGCGCGATCTGCGTCTCCGCCTCGTCCGGCGGCTGATCCGGGTGCGGTCCGGCCAGCGTGCGGATCTGGAGCAGCAGGGCGGCGCTCAGGCACACGCAGACGCTGGCACTGCTGCCCAGGCCCGCGCCGATGGGGATCGTCGATCGCAGGGTGTAGATGGCGCCCGGGTTCTGCGGCGAGCCCAGCGAGAGGAACAGGTAGAGGAAGGCCTTGGCGGAGCTGAGGTGGATCTTGCGCACATCGTCCGGCTTGTCCCTGGACACGTCGGTGAGGAAGGGCTTGATCGCCTCGAGCAGCTCCGGGTCGAGGGCGGTGACGAGGTCGTAGTAGAACTTCTTCTTGGACGGGTGGTGGAAGAGGTCCCAGGGCAGGTCGTCGATGTTCCACGTGTGGTCCAGGTCGATGTCTCGGAAGTTCAGCCGGATGGTGCGCTGCGACTTGGACAGCGTCGTGACGTGCAGGTACGAGCGCAGCGAGATGGCGGCGGCCATGGCGGCCTTGCCGTGGACGACGGCGTGCTCTCCGAAGACGATGACCTTGCCCGGGGCCGACACCATGAAGGGTGGCGCCATGGGCGACGAGGCCTTTCTCCCAGCCATGGTTGTAGGGGTGTCGACGCCGTTGCTGGCGGGTTTGGAGGTCGGGCTGGTGGTGGTGGAGGAGGGAGTCGGGATGCCGTCCGAGCTGTCGTGGCTCTCGTCGGAGTGGCCGTCGGGGGATTGTCGGACGGGGAGCGTCGTCTTCTCTGCGCTGTCCTCCGGGGGCCGTGAATTGGATTTTGCGCGGCGGAGACTTGCTTTGGACACCTTCACGCTGCCGCTCTTGCGGTGCTTGTGTCCATGCACCATGGCTGTCGGGATGCTGGCAGAAGGTCCGGGGGATCAGGGGCACAGTCCGCGGTCGAGCTGGACGGTCGTTCAGCAAGCGTTCATAGCGGAACACGAGAGGAGGAGGAAGACAGCGAAGATCAAGAGCGACCGTGAGCGGGCCCAATGCCGCCGGCTGCTGTCCAGCGGAGACGCGGTGCAACGCAGGGAGTGAAGCTGGACAACTTGAACGTTTCCGCCATCTTGGCCCGGTGGAGCTTCCCCGGCCTCCTCCACGCTTGCCCGCGTGCACCCCGCCAGTCCCCAGAGAGGACGGACGAGGNATCAACCAACCCCCAGGCGCTGTCGGATCGCCTGCACAGTCAGACGGACCTGGCAGGGCGACCGATGCCGATGATTCCCCTGCACCATGCTTGGATCGCGCCCTGACAGGAAACCCTATGCCGGAGATGTCTATCCCGGCAAATCACCGGGCGGGATCGGGCGGATCTATCGCATCTCTGGACCGGCATCGGTGGTCAGAGAATCCGACAGGATCTGGAAGATCGCATGCCGGTTCTACAGAGCGTCTGGGACATACCTGCGTACTATAAGATGCGCCTGGAGACCCGCAGATGAAAGCTAGCCCGTGCAAGAGATTTCCTGCTGGGGAGCGGGTAGGCAGGGATGGTTCTCACGCGCCGAGGTGCCACGTAGGTGCCGGGCGTAGCAAGAACGATGATTTCCATTGCGAAGGGAACTTCCCAGATTGTATTTCATAATGGTTCAGTCGTAATCCGTATTCATCCAGAACCTATCCGCCTGACAGGGAACCGTCAAAAGGTGGGTATCATCGTAATTCGTAAGCTACCCGCAATACATGGGACAGATGAAAGGAAGATTTTTGCTAAAAACAAGAGATTGGATATGTGCCCAACATTCAGCCCATCGTCGTCTCCCACCCGTTCTCGATCATCACGTCCATCCAATACACGTCCGGCTCCCCCGCGTCCATCCGCCTCCACACCTCCTGCACCAGCTGCAGACACACGCGGATCGGCTTCGGCGGCAGCACGTGCAGGAACGAGCTCAGCCGCCCCAGGATGAACCGCCGCGTCCGCGACACCTCGATCGCGTGCGACGACACGTGGAGGTCGCCGCTGCCGTCATCGGGTGAGGGAGAAGAAGAGGGCGGCGGGAGTCTGAGTTCGCTGGAGCACGCCACGAGCAGGAAGGGCTGGAGGCACCGCGTGCGCGACTCCAGTGGGATCGTCTTCAGCCGGGCCATGGTCGACAGAGCGAGTGTTGTGAGGGAGTGGTCCCGGAGAGGATCGAAGAGGGCGTCATCGTCTTCGCGCTCGTTATCGTCGCCGTCGCCGTTACAGCCGCCGGTGGCGTCTATAAGGCTGCCGAAGATGTTGCTGATGTCGACTGGAGAGAACGGACTCTGGGGGTCTGCGTCGGGTGATCGATCCGATCTGGATGCGTTGTGAGAGGATGTCCTCCGTCGAAGAAGATCCGGAAAGACGCGGTACAGCTGTATCAGCCCTGTGCAGCGGTATACCTCTGCGATCGTGAGGAGGTGCCAGACAGGGGTGGCGTAATCTCCCGGGCTGACCACCTCGGCTTCGCCAGGGTGGGCAAGACTCAACAGCTTTTCTTCAAGCTCCCTTGCCCTTTCAATGGCCTTCTGTGCCTGCAGGATGTCTGCTTGGCTGGTGAAACGTCTGGTTCGCACACGGTTCCTCTCGCGACGGATCAGCCTCCCCACCTCGTGGACCGTGAACTGGGTGTCGCGAGCGATCCCGGTCCATGGATGTGGCACCCGCTGCAACACGACTGACTCGGCCGTCTGCGACGCTGGAGCTCCCGATGAGACGAGGGTATCGCCATCTGCAACGTACGAGAGCAGCATCTCCCAGTAGACAAGAGCCTCGTCGAAGAACTGATAGTCGTTACCGCTGCCTGACCTTTGGCCGTTCGCAGCCAGAGAATTGAGGTGTCTCCTGAGCATGTTGAAGAAAGATATCCCCAGATCGTTGGGATTATGCCAGCTTGCCGTCTGTCCGAGCATCAGCAGAGCCAGGAGCGACTTGTCATCCATCACTGCCTCTTTCCTCAGTATGTCAATGGCTTCCCTGCGCAGCTTTATTCCGATAGGGCCAAACTGCGGGAAATCGTCTACCAATGTGGCTGCTGCCATGCTTTGCAGAGTTTTGCACATCGCCAGCGAGGAGCCCCAGAGACGGGAAACAGTCGACCGAAAAGGGTTCATCTGACTGTCATAGCTGGAAAACAAACCAGCAACCTCTTTGAAGTAGTACTCTATGAGCGTCGTGGAAGGATCGTTCAACGGTCGCTGCAACGGCATGCATACATGGCCACTCGGAGACGGCGCTGGGGAGGGAGTCGAACGCCCCCGAGGATAGTTTGTGATGATTGGGGACGGAGAATAACCGCCGTACAGGGAGATTTCATCCTGATTCATGAACACTGCCGACACAGACGAGGACCGTCGTCGTATCTCCTGGGGAGATGTCTGGGATGGTTCGTTGATGGCCTCTTCGCATCCGAACGACGGGCCTCCCACTTGTGACAACGACGGAAACTCTTGAGCCAGAGGAGCAAGCGGATCAACGAGGGGATCGCCGAACTGGAAATCCCATGGATCACCGCCGAACAGACCTGCTTCATGCATAAAAGGGGTGCCAGATTCAAACTGAGGCGGCGAGGCCTGAGGCTGCGCATTAAGGCTGTCATTGAAGATCAACGGTGTGTCTAGCGGGAAGGTCACCGACTCCTCTTGCTTGGGCGGAGAGTTCCCTTTCCCAGCATGGTTCGGACAGTGTTTCTGCTGCTGGATCTTATTATCAAGAACCTCATGCTTGGTGACCCAGCGGAGGGACTGAACGTATCCCGGGCACTTGACACCCAGACGAGTGCAGCGCCCACAAGCGGGCTTCTGCTCGTCACACTTGAGCTATGGCAATTCTGTCAGCTCTTCGCCGGCCTTGCACTTCGAGAGAGTCAACGGGAGGCACAGAAACTCGAACAACGCGGACGGCACTGACCCGTTTACTCTTGCATCTGGCACAACCGTTCCGGGACTTTTTGACGCCTCGCATCGTTGCTGCTGACGTTGGCGGCGGCGGTTAGAGGAACCGTCGACGAGGTTGGAACTCGATGGGATGGACGAGAAGCGCTCATGGAGCGAGACCCGAGGCCGTATTAGATCGTGCGGGGAAGACGCATGGGCATGATAGAGCCTGCGGGCTTATCAGCATCGCCCGTTATCAGTGATGGAGACGCCGGGCCTTGGCGCCGTTAGGGCAGCCTGAGCTGGCCGCTCTCGTCTTCCATTGGCCGCCCGCAGTGGAGGACGCCTGGCAGCTCTGATAAGCGTAACTCCGTCGTCCATCATATGGATGACCAGGAGACCGACACAAGGTACGGCGGAGCACCAGACTCGCTCCCAGCTGGCCGGGACTCCCCTGCTCGCTTATCCACCGTGCCCAGAGCTGCTACTAGGTAGTGCCTATCTGGCCATAAGCGCCCTCCAATCGGTGAAGCGTATTCCGATTACTCCTGCTGATATTCGTGCGCATCACGGGGGGCATGACAACTGGGATGACCAGAACCCTTCAGGGTATGACGATCCCTGATCGGGCGCTTAAACATTGCCTGCCCTGGACATGGTTAGCTCCACCTTGTTCCTCACTTCAAATTGGAACAGAGTGAAAGGTTTTGTTTACGACTCACTACGGGGTGCAATACCTACGCCGTAGGTACCTAGCTTCTCTGAGTGGACACCTTTCGCCATAGCCAAAAGGTTGGCGCCGCAGGAAGTTCAGCAGCGAGGATTTGCGGACAATCAGTTTCCGGTGAGAAGCTGTTACCTCTTTTCTTTGCTACATATTGGAGGAATATGCGCAGGGAGCTTGATAAGCTGCAAACGTTTTCCTGTAGACGGTGTGAGACTAGAAGAACAGTCTTATCCCCCCGTTACGTTCAGCCGGTGCGACCAGATGTTCTATTTCTTAGCAAGTCTTCAGACGCTTGAACGCAGGATCGTGGTTCATTCCTAACTCTTGCTCTGATGATATCCACTCTGGCAATGAAGCGCCCTGCCAGCGCTGCAGCGGCGAAGCACAGGGTTCCGGCACCTGAAACAGCAGAATTAGGCAGTAGCAGGTTGTGATGCAACTCCCCGTGGAGCAGTTACAAGGCTGTCAGAACGGGCAAGCAACCCGAATGTGTCATATCCTCTCATACCGTGTTCGGCCACCGAGAACCGCCATCTGGACGGCTTCTGGCCCAGACCTTCAATTTCCTGGGATTCCACAGGAGCACAATATGGTAGCAGGCAGCGAAGATCTGTGCTCTTTGGGACATTGATTTCCTTTCCAGGATCGTGCCCGCACCGTGCAGTCTACAGCACTGATGCAAAGACGCGGGCATTCTCGAGGCTCGAACACGCGGCCATAAATAGGCTCTTGCGCGACTGAAGCTTGGCTGAGATCCTGATGCAAAGTTATCAAAGCAGTAATATTATCTCCGTCAAGCGTAACTTATGACCAGTCAGGAGCACTCTCTTTGGTTGCTCCTAATCTCGAGTATTATTAGTGAGTTGCCAATACATCCCCCTTGACTTTAGCTGTCAGCACAAACAGTTGGTTTCTTTTGTTGTAGGAACCTGAAATACCAGCTGTGCAGCACACGGTAAGATCGATCTCCTACCTACTCCATCTTGGTTCGCTCGTTTCTCCGCTCATGGTCATCACAGGCTGTAAGGGGGAAAAAGCGTTTCAAATGTCTACAGTACATCGGAGCCAAGATGACTTAGCAGCGCAGTGATAATTCACGTTCAACCCTTGTTGCGCAGTGCGCAGAAGATCGTCTCGATCTGGTGAAGGAGATGGCTGCGGCAGTCTGCTTTAGTAACGTGCTTGGGTGCCTATTTGGGGTGCGAGTCGCGTGCTCCAGGGCGATCCCTGCCGGACGCGAGGATGCGGATTGGTGGAGAGCGGAGCGGGGAAGCGCAACGTCCAGCGACAGCATTCATCTGTCGAGGACATCTTCTTTCGCCGTATTGGAGTATTAATATTTCATTTTCGCTCATGAGGAATATATTTTTCTCATGTACTGATCGTTGATCTTGAAGCAGACGCATCTGATAACTGGCCAGAATGTTTGCGGCCCGACATGCACCGTATGAAAGGGATTGTGTAACCCGTCCAGGTTCCAAGTTCCAACCCTCTCGGACTGTCCGAAACGCCAGCAACATCAAAATTATCAGAAACGAGAGTTCCGCACTCGGATCTGCGCCGAGAGCATCCATTGCCTCTCGTGCCCGGCGGTGCAAGCGGAAGAGTATACGAGGTCCCACGCGACACCTGTCTGCGTCGGGCTGTCAGCGCTGCCTGGCATGATCAGATCCCCATGCTTCAGGAAAATTTTATCCGCCCCCAACCTGGAGTTTCCTTGGCGCATTCCCCGGGCGATTTGTGGGGCCGGGCCCGAGCTCAAGACGCCGTTCGCTGCGCGACACGGAGTCTTGATCGACTTGTTTTTTCTATTTTCGATTTCGCCCACCTGACGGTGCTCGTTGTTGCCTGTTCTCAACAGGTGCCCATTGCCCTTACCAGAGGTACCGGGAACCCGCTCCTGGATAATACTCAGTGATTTGAAGCAGACGTTGCGTGATGGACCGGCCTTGCAGGGTGCGCGATGCTTACCGACATTTCGGCCTTGTCCCCCACAGATTCAAGCCCATCGTTACTCCCGGACGTGCTATCCAATAATATATGATGTTGGAACCATTGGCTGCCCTGGGGTGTTTGTGACTTTGTGTCTCCACTTAATTGAGCGTTCGGGTTCCCATCTGAGGATTCTAAACGAGAAACAGGTGTGCATGCGCTGCTTGGTCAGGTTTGAGCTCAGCCACAAGATCCAGAAGCTTAGAGCCTCAGCACGACGGATGCATTGCATTCCTACCTGTGTGACTGGGATGGTATCTGGACGTCCGCCCCAGTGCGGCGACCCTTGACTTTTGAGTGCTCATAGGGGAGCGCTCGAACTGTAACCTAGGTAGCTACTACATACATGTAGTCGATTTGCGCTGTCTCCTTCATTGTTCTTGCAAAATCTATCTCTACCACCAGTACCTTTCTGGTATACACTCGTTTCGTGGTCGCCTGTTTCCCGCCTTTCCAGCTGCGCGATGTGCGTTTGTGCAGGTGATTGATGTTATTGCCTGCCATGACCGTCTCTCGTTTTTGCTTTTTCAAGCCTTTCCTCTTTTCCCTCCTGGTCGTCGCATCTCTGTGCTCAAAGGCGCTGCATTTATTCCAGCATATCCACTCGATACGGCGATCTCTCTTTCTCCTCTACTTCCCAACTTTTCTTGTTCAGGATGTCCTGCTCTTCGTTGGCGTTTGGCTTCTGTTGCATAGAACCTCGGGGTATCTGTCCGTTCTGGGGCTGTTGGTTGCTGGATTTTTTGCGTAATTCTCCCGCAGTTCCCCTCCCCCACTGTGCGTTCGATCGGTGTGAGTAATAACGCATTCTGCAGGATCTTGACGCTCGTCGCTGCATCATCTCAGATCGGATTCTTCTATGTCACCGGCTCGGAAATACAATGGGGTGCGGCCAAAAGTTTTCGGAACGATCCCGCAGGGATGAAACTCCTGTTGAGCGGCTTGCAACCTGTGCTACTAGTAGCAGCGATCCTCACTTTCATTGCATGGTTGGCAACTCCATATCTGTCCAACGCGGTTGGCGGTTGGTTGTCCGCCGTCTTGGATACCACAGGTCCGGAAGAGTCTCGCCTGGAGCTTCCCCTAGCCAACATAGAAATACCCTCTCGCAAGGCAAAACCGATTCAGATCTGGACGCTGTGTATGGCGGCAGCGATAGTCGGTCTGCAATTCATCCGCCCCGCGGTGCCATATGATCATATATCTGGGACGCTTGCATTCAAAATTCTCCGTATCTTCCGCACGCAACCGCCGAAATGTTCGCGCGCAGACGGACAGCCGTTCCCGTTGCCGCACCTGCTCGAGAAGCAGTTCTGGGAAGCGCCCTATGGACACTATAAGGGATGGACTCCGGGCCTCGTTTATGAGGAAGATGAGGTGAACACAGGACCTGAATGGCTTCCTGAAGTTCTGCCGCCCGGATTCTGGCGATGGGCTGGGCCGCAACGTGATATCATCAGGGAACCCACGAGCAAGAACGATAGCGCATTTGTAGTTGATGCAACCAAACCCAAAACCGAGAAAGCATGCTCATCTGGGGAGCGCAATGTCTACAGCCCTGTCAACGATCCGATGCGCATAACAAACCTAGATCTGGACCTGCTGGAGCCGCTCCAGAAGGCACTCAAAGAGCGCTCCATCCCAATAACCCACGTGGTGTTGATCACGATGGAAAGTGCCCGCAAAGACGTCTTCCCGTTCAAGTCAGCTTCCCATCTCCATAACACGATCCTCGCATCTTACGAGACACAGAATCAGACCGTTATCAACGACATCAATGCGAAACTTGCGCGCTTGACCCCCATCGCGGAGAAACTGACCGGCGAGTCCAGCGGCTTTCCTACAGCGGATCATGGCGAGTCAACCGAGGAATTGTGGGAGGATACAGCCGAGCCTGGAATGGGTGGCATAAACGTTGTCGGCGCGTTGACTGGCAGTACTCTTTCTTTCAAGAGCTTCCTTACGAGTCACTGCGGCGTGGGCCCATTGGCGGTGGATTTCCTGGGCGAGGTCGACGACGACATCTACCAGCCTTGCATCATGCAGATACTCGAATTGTTTAACCGGCTGAAAAAGGATTCAACAACGGTGGAGACGGACAATGTACATGAACGCAAGTGGAAGTCGGTTTTCGTGCAATCTATTACTGGACTCTATGATAACCAGAATGTGCTCAATGACAAGATGGGATTCTCAGAGTCGATCTACAAGGAAAATATTGAGGGCGAAGATGCAAAGCATTACCATGCAGGTATGGAGGAAATCAACTATTTCGGGTAAGTGAGGCGTTTTGCATGTTGCATTTCTGCATGTACATGTATATCCCAAGGATTCGTCCAGCTGACACTTCAACAGCTATCCTGAAACCGAGGTACTCCCGTACATAAGGGACGTGATCAACGAAGCGGTACAAAATAATACCCGCCTCTTTCTCTCGCATTTCACGAGCACCACGCACCATCCTTGGGGCACACCTTCAAACTACACCAAAGAGCAGTATTTCGCAGACGATGGCATCATAACGAAACATGTAGATATGAACAAGTACCTGAACACTATCCGCTTCGTCGACAGATGGATAGGAGATATCCTTAAACTATTAGACGAGACGGGTATCGCAAACGAGACTCTCGTCGTTGCTGTCGGGGACCAGTAAGTTCTACTCCGCTTAAGAATCAATCTGGGATGACCGCTGACTCCGGCGCAGCGGTCAAGCCTTCCGCGAAGACTCCCGAGTCTCCGGGACCTACGAGAACGGCCACATCAGCAACTTCCGCGTGCCCCTGATATTCCGCCACCCGCTTCTCCCCCGTATCCAGGTCTCCGCCAACGCGAGCTCCATGTCCATCCTCCCGACCATCCTCGACCTCCTCATCAGCACCAACTCCCTCAACAAACTCGACACGACCGTCGCGTTGGACCTGATCAACGAGTACGAGGCCCAATCCCTCATCCGCCCCTACAAGGCCAGCCACAACGGCCGCCAGGCCTGGAACATCGGCGTCATCAACGCCGGCGGCACGATGCTCAGCGTCGCGTCCGCGGCCGTCCCCTTCCGCCTCGTCCTCCCGCTCAGGCAGGGCTTCACCTACGCGTTTACCAACCTGGAGACGGACCCGGATGAGCTCGTGGCGATCGAGGAGTGGAAGCTCGAGGCGCTTGTTGATCGGGTCAGGAGCCAGCACGGGGCGGAGGCGGCGGACTGGGTTGTTGATGCGGATAAGGTGGGCAGGTGGTGGGTGGAGGAGAGGAAGAGGTTGTGGAATTATCATGAATCTACCTAATAGACTGACTACCTAGGTACAGTACAGTACATAGTGGGATGTGATGCCATTTATGGTGATGTATATAGGATGTATAGAGACTGTATATGCCCTGCTATAGAGGAAGCGCTAATACTCCGTCAAGCAATTGAAGGGAATAAGACTTATCCGAGCCCAGTCCCGTTGATATTGTTCTCCACGCATTCAATTTCCTTTTTTGGACATGTATGCCTCAGGCCACAATAGCCCTTTTCGGGAACCCGGTGCCCCACCCGCCCGAGATCCGCATCATCCATGCCCGCATCACCGACGGTGACTGACAGCCGTTCATGAAGGAACCGGAAGACCATCCCCGTCATTATTGATTGAGCAACTACAGTCTCGCTGCACAGCTACCTAAGATACCCACGGCTGGGACTGATTGAGAGAGCTACATACGCACTCGTTAAGGTGGGCCTTCGCCTTGTTCGAGGGAGGCGTTTGTACCATCTTGCGGGGCAAATTCCAAGTTAGCTAGCTGCTTGTCACTATTGAAGATTGATTGGACTGGACGGGGTTGCTGCTGCAATAGAATCATTGTTCTGCTCGTTCTTTGGTTTGGTTTGCTCTTGCATCTTTCCATCTGTCTGCCTGTCTGTGAGACTTGAGGAACCTATCTTCCAAAAAAAAAGTTCCAGCTCTTTCATGCGTAATTGATCTGTCTGTTTCTTTCTTTCTGGACAAGTACCCCCGATATATCACACATCCCATCAAATCACATATCAAATATTAAGCACCCCTTCCTCAACGCACGATGACTGGGAAATACTCCTCCGACCCCGAGTGGGCTGACATCGAGCCGATCCCGCTAGACGACGGCTCCTCCGGCGGAGAGTCGTTCCCGCTCGCGACCATCGCCTACCCGCCCGAGTACGTCGAGGCGACGTCGTACCTGCGGGCCGTGATGGCGAAGAATGAGATGTCGGAGAGGGCGCTGAAGCTGACGGAGGATGTGATCGGGATGAATCCGGCGCATTATACGGTGTGGTATGTCTCATCTTTGTATCTTTGGTCCTGTTTCGATATAACTGATGGATGATACGCAGGCTGTACCGAGCAAAGATCCTCTTTGCTCTCAACAAGAACCTCGACGACGAGCTTACTTGGTTGAACAAGGTCGCTTTGAAGAACCTGAAGAATTATCAGATATGGTACGTATGCCAACGCCCAAGTAGTGGATATCCAACCCCTGGATCTGACCTTTACAGGCACCACCGCCAAATGATCATGTCCTCCCGCGAACACTTCCCCACGCTCCCTCCCAAGGAACCCGACTTCCTCATGGAGATGTTCTCCAAGGACTCCAAGAACTACCACGTCTGGACCTACCGCCACTGGCTCGTCCGCCACTTCAACCTCTGGGACTCGCCGCGCGAGATCCGCGACGTCGAGACCCTCATTGACGCCGACGTGCGCAACAACTCCGCCTGGAACCACCGGTACGTGCTGCGCTTCGGCCCCCGCGGCGACGACCCGGACGCCGGGATGCACAAGAGCGGCAAGCCCGGCGCTGCTGAAGAGAAGGGCCGGCTCGACGTGGTCGACGAGGACCTCGTCGACGCGGAGCTCGACTACGCCAAGTCCAAGATCGTCCTGGCGCCCGAGAACCGCAGTCCCTGGTCGTACGCGCGCGGGGTCCTGCGCGCCGCCGGGCGGCCGCTGTCGGATTGGAAGGAGTTCGCAGCCAAGTTCGTCACGGAGGAGAAGGACGATACGGGCAACGTCGTCAACGTCCACGTCAAGAGCAGTCTGGCGGTGGAGTGGCTGGCGGATGTGTATGCGGAGGAGGCGGCGGCCGCGGGAGAGGATGCTGGCAAGCAGGACGCGGTTCGGATGCTCACACTGCTCAAGGAGAAGTATGATCCCATCCGCAAGAACTACTGGGACTATCGGATCCGGATGCTTTCTGGGTCTGCGGAAGCTGCTGCCGCATCGCGGGCAGCTGCAGCTACGGTCTCTGCACATGCGTGAGATGAACCTGTGTTGAGACATCTTGTTTACGTCTGTTCGGGTAGCTATGCTATTTTACATTAGAATTCCATTTTTATTCCTCTTGCAAACCAGTCATAACTTTTTTTGGAAGAAATGATTGCTCCGATTTCCATGACTGCCCTGCAAAATCTCGGCACGATGTACGCCTTCTGAGTGCCCGGAACGTTATTAGCTGTCAACTTAGACCTGCTCAGCTGGGCTTCCCTCTTTACTCGTGTCACTCTATGCTCTCAAGCTAGGCCTACACGTATCCGGGGTATCTATATGTGAGGAATTCCGTTAAATATACCAAATAGTTCCATCAGGCAAAGCAATGTTAATTAATCGATTGATTGATCTTCAGACAGAACGAAGCAATGATAATGCTAGTAAGTAAAATTACTCAAAAAAGTCGGTTCGCAGGCAGTGAGTGATACGTCAATATTATAAAGCAGAAGATGGATGTTCTGTCTGTTCTGTCTACTTTGTTCTTTTTTTTGTTTTTGTTTTTCACTAGTAAACCTAGCTAAGTATAACAATAATATCTGAAAGAAAATAAATAAATCCGGCCATACCAGCCATAAAGATAAAGCTTAGGCACAGTACTTACTGTACAGTACATGCATACATGCATACATACTCAGCGCAACACTTCCATCCCATTCATCCATCTATCCAATTGATTGATTGCCTTGAAAGAAAAACAGAAAAGAAAGAAACTTACCATGGTTCACTACATACTTCAACCGACCCCACGGCTCTTTGCATTCATGTAAGATTGCAAGTGACTAATACAAGGTTGAGAGAACCAAGGGCGTTTGACGGGCCCGGTCCTAGGTCTATGATTCTGAGATATCAGACAGACCTGGTGGAAGCTTGCAGCTCAAACGGTTTAAAACATCATGTTCCTAACCGCTGGTTCCCTGTTTGCTTACCAAGGAGACGACCGCTACTAGCCGGAATGTCCCATGCACCCGCGTGGCAACGCGTAAACCCGTGTCAGTCTAACAGCTCATAAAGAGCAATCTGCATACAAAGAACCTACCTAGGCACTTAGCAGTGGATTGAGTATATAGGGAGGTTCTAACCTCTTCTTCACATAGAACTCTATGTCTACTCAGTTCAATCTGATCGTTCGTCGAGTTCCAAGTGAAATTACTCCAAGTGGCCCTGATTCTGTTCGGGAGGCCGCCTTGTTTTTGTTTTCTCCATTGGATACTATTCGTTACGCGTGTACCCTTAGGGTTTACCTCCTCTCACCTTCACGCACCTTCTCGTCTTTCTTTCTCACTTTCACACACTCTTCCTTCCAACGCAGTGATGTCTCCTGCCGAAATGGAGACCAAACAATCCTCCAGCGGTCTTGGAGACCCTGCCTTGCTGGACAAGATTGACAAGTTGTTCGCCTGCAATGTCGGTGAGCACATCGACCTTCCGCAGCTTGTTGTCGTCGGCGACCAGTCAAGCGGCAAGAGCTCTGTGCTGGAAGGTCTTACGAAGTTGCCGTTTCCTCGAGACAGCGGACTCTGCACCAGGTTTGCGACTCAGATCATGTTTCGCAGGTCCAGCGACAGGTCTCAAAAGAAGAGCATCACCGTATCGATCATCCCTGCCCCCGATGCGGATCCCACGCACAAAGCACAACTCAGAGAGTGGAGTGTGCATTTGGAGACGCTAGACGCTGCGTCCTTTTCCAAGATCATGTCTGAGGTGAGAAAGCTTCAGCTCACGATGTTGTGTCGGGGGTAGTCTGCTGACTCTGTACTAGGTCCACGCCGTGATGGGTCTGACAGACCCAAAAGGCGAAGGAGAGGATTCTTCAAAGCCAACCTTCTCCAAGGATATTCTCCGCCTGGAGATCTGCGGACCCGACGAAGACCATCTCAGCGTGATCGATGTCCCGGGAATTTTTCGAAACACAACTCCGGGCCTAACAACAAAAGCTGACAGGGATATGGTCAGGGACATGGTCCTCAGTTACATGAAGAACCGTCGTTCTGTCATGCTCACTGTTGTCGCCGCGAATGTCGACATGGCCACCCAGGAGATCGTTGAGATGGCACGTGAGCTCGATCCGGACGGTGAGAGAACACTAGGAGTCCTCACCAAGCCAGACTTGGTAGATCCTGGGGCTGAGAAGAAGGTCATGGATATTGTCGAAGGAAAGGAGCAGAGAATAAAGTTGGGATGGAGCATCGTGCGCAACCTGGGCCAGCAAGAACTGCTGGACGGCAGTGCCAATCGAGACCTAACTGAGGAGATTTTCTTCCGACAAATGGCTCCCTGGAATAGCCTTGACAAAGACAAAGTTGGAGTCCAAGCTTTAAAGGTTCGTTTGCGAGAAATTATCATCGCGAACATCCGTCGAGAGTTTCCCGCTGTAAGTACATACTATTTCCTTCGCATTGGGTCTGAGTTGTCGTTGACCGGATGCTGTTAAAGGTAAGGTCAGATATCAGCAAAAAACTGAACGCTAGGAAGAATGCCCTTCGAGCCCTTGGAGCAGAGCGAGACACAACAGAGCAACAGTCGAGCTACCTTCTCAATATCATGATGGCATTCCAGGAAATCACCACGGAGGCGCTGAGGACTAACTACGGAGCCAATGACATATTCGACGAGGATGAAGATCTTCGTCTGGCTACTGTCCTGGTGAATAGGAACCAGACGTTTTCAGACGATATCACCCAGTGGGGCCATGAATACAGCTTCACTTCAGCAGTAGACATTGCGAAAACCCCAGAATCAATCGTCAAGGAAGAGAAGGGGGAAGAGAAGAAAGAAGTTGGCAAAGGAGGAGTGCCGGTGCGGAAGAAGGATAATCTTCCCGAGTTGGAAGATATTCTCTATGATCAAGAGACTGTCCCGAGATCATCAGACGAAGATATTCTCAGCTGGATTGAAAGACTATATCGCAACTCCCGCGGATTCGAGATTGGGACTTTCGACTCTTCCTTCTTACCGACGATCATGAAGAAACAGACTACCAAGTGGACTAGTTTCGCGCTGGGATACATCAGCGATGTGATTGTCACGGTGCACAACTTCATAGTGAGGGCTCTGAAATCTGTGTGTCCAGACGACCGAGTGCGCCGCAATTTATTATCGGTATTCATGGACGATCTGGTCAACAAATATAAGAAAGCCGTGGAAGGGGTTGAATTCCTCCTTCACGTTGAAAGGACTGGTACACTGATGACCCTCAACCACTATCTTAACGATAACCTCGAGAAAAGGTACGTGTTACTTTCAGTTGCCTGTGAGTCATGCTGACCGCGCCCGCATCTCATAGTCGCCAGGAACGGATGCGCTCCTCTATGGCAAAGAAGGCTGTCTATGACAATCGCCATGGAGAAGTGGTTCGGTTAAGCGACATTGACCACCACCATCACGACATGAGCAACATCAAGCACACAGTCCAGGATATCCATGACATCCTGCACGCTTACTACAAGGTTGCGCTCAAGCGGTTCGTGGATAATGTGTGCATGCAGGCGACCGATTACCATCTTGTGACAGGACCAGAGACTCCTCTGAAACTGTTTTCACCGTCTCTGGTCAGCGGTTTGACGGCGGAACAGCTTGAGGAGATCGCTGGGGAGGATCCGGCCCTCAAACGAAGGCGCGGACAGCTGAAGAAGGAGATCGAGGAACTTGAACTAGGGAGGAAAATCCTTCTGTAAAGACATGACCCCATGACTGCAATCGGTTGCATTCGGGACACAGAACCAAATGATGCCTGTCACACTGGCTTGGGTACGGTTAGGAGTATGACTGCCCCAGTTAGCTTTTACTCTTCCTGGCGCCCCCC
>JGI26051J44788_1000041_pt1 | contig 67499 bp, 49 predicted proteins | sample HigsolmetaGSP13D_FD_44788 | JGI IMG/M metagenome (IMG submission 44788) | reverse complement strand
CTTAACCCCTAAGTCCATAAATAGTGGTCAGATAGTTAGGTAGATTGGAATAATCAGAGCTTTCATCATCATACCTACGGATTACGAGGTTCGCGCAGTCCTACATATATATATCGATCCTATCATATCATTATCATTATTATCATATCAGTAGAATCCCCCGCTCGCTCCAGACCGGGGCATTCCAAGTTTAATTCTAATTATAACCTGGTCTGCATTCGGGCCTTTTTTTTCTCCCGACCAGATTAGACCAGGCCAGGCCAGGGTAGGAAAAACCACGAAACAGCTGCAGCTGCAATTCTTCCATTTTTAGAATCTGGTCTGGGCGTGGAGTCCTGGTGATGTTATGTATAATACAGTACATATGCAAGTACAATTGCACACGGGGACCTGTTGTACACATGCACTTATTGTTACTCTTCTTCGTTTTCATTTTTTGTCTCCGATAATTTAAGTAGATATAGGGGCAAATAGCCGGTTCATTCAGGAGAAAAGAAAAGTTCTCTATCTGGATTAGATAGGTTAGATTAGGTAGGATGAGATGGAATGGATCCTGCTCTACATAATGCATGTACCCAACGAGTTTCGTGATTACTAAAATAGACGACAGATCTAAGCGGCTCCATCGTCGCACACTACGGGATGAAGAATGAAAGAAGCGGTCAGTTAGAAACATACAGAAAAGTACGGGGCACATCCTAAGTAAGTAAATGCAAGCGGCCTCCGAGGTCGACGTCGAGTACATCGCTTCAGACGCACGCGGTCATCGGGATATGTACCCCGTAGACACCGGTAGGTATGGTTCCAGATGGATGGTATCTGGATTGAAGTATCTAGGTATCTATCTATCTATCTATCTACTACCTAACCTATCCTCTTCCAATTCTCTATGTACTAGAAGTTACCTAGCCAAGTAGCAATAAATAAACCCCGTCCTATACATAGATATAGACTTTCCGTTTTCGCTTCCCGCGCATCCCGTATCTCGTATCTCGCATCGCATGATACGGACTACAAGTTTCCTCGTGCACGTCATCCACGGACACCGTTGAATCGAAAACCCGTATTGGATGAAATAGTACAGGATTGCAATGATGCTGCATACCACTTAATACACTCGCATAGTACTGTACATACTAATACTACAGGTAGTACTCAGCAGTTACAGTACCCGCAACCGTTGCAACGGACATGCGGAGTAGGTCCAGGCCGAGACTTATTGGCTCTATGTCGTCAAATTGATCAATAAGCCATCGAGATGGATGAAAGCTGTTATTTATAGCTATAGCTACTTCACTAAGTAACTCCTGCTCTGTCCGTCCATTCATCGCTCTCCCAGACCTTAAGACTTACCTGGCAGCATCCATTCCTACATTGATAGAGCACAGAGGACCAGTGGCCTTGAGATCATTAGGTACATACTACATAACAGCCTCATCTCCGATGGTAGAGGGTAACTGGTCTGCGACTCTGCGCGCCCGAAAATAGCATCACCACCACGCGACTCGGTCTCACCGCGACCGCGGAACCTCCACGCTAGGTACAGAATAGTAGTTACTTATAAATTGGTCATTGGTAATTACAATCTCTATTTTCTTTTCTTTTTCTTTTTCTCCGTCTCTAGCCGCGACTGGCTTGCTTGATCCCTGTTCGACGCTTGGAACTCGAAAACCACTGCCGAACTTCGGCTTTTCGAGGTGGTGCGTGGAGTTAGGTAGGTGATGAGTAAGTATAGCAGTGTCTCGGATGGATGGTCGGGTAGAGTCCAGAGTCGGATCGAGTCCCTCGAGGCGGATGCCTCTTTTTCCATTGCCAATAGTCTTCGAGAAGTGAATAGGTCAGGTATCCATGTATCGAACGACTACAGGATTTCGAAAACAAAAATCAACGTTCGAAGTCCTTTTGCAGAGAAGCAACCAATAGATCAAAATGAAGAACGAGAAAGTAAACCACACGAGTCGGGCCCGCTTCCAAGTCCCCTTCGCCCAGCTGCCACGGCCCTAATCCTGATCCTGATCCTGATCCTAATCGAGACCGGGCTTCTGAAGAACTACGAAAACGGAGGGGGCGTTGTTGTGCTATCCAAGACGTCAGACGGCCAACCGGCCAACCGGCCATCCGACCATCCGACCATCCGATGAAACAGGGCCCAAAACCAAAGGGCGTGCAGCTTGCAGCCTTACCTGCAGTTTCTCCGCGTTCTCCTTGGGCGGAATATCGGCACTGCCACCTCCTTCATACATATATGTAATGCGAGCGCGGCGAGTTTCAGGGAGACGGATTGGATGGGTCCGTTTGGTATCTTGTTTCAGTCAAGCTGGATAGGTAGTAGTTGATAGTATATACAGGTATATCGTTGCACGAGTCTCTCAATAATCACATTATACCATGCCCGTTTCGTGTTTACATCTGGTTTCTTGTCTTTCCTTCCCCCGAGCGGCGTCACGCCCTCGTCTCGTCGGAGTGAAGGAATTCAAAGTCGACAGACTCCTCACTCAATTCCCATCTGGTCGGAGGCATTTTCGCCTGTCATGCGTCCAACTCAAGTTTCTAAGCTCACCCAATGCTATGTGGTATATCCGTCTTTCCAGAAATGATGCTTTTCCCCTCAAAAAAGACCGTGAACGTGACATGGTATTAAAAAAAGGAATACAGAGACCAAAAGCGTTGCACATGAGACCCTCTCGTAAATCCCAAACGTGGAACATTGAATCAGAGTCGTGATCCTGAATACCCTTGATGCTTCTATTCATCGCTTGGCCCAACCTGGCGGACAGTCAAAAACAAAAGGACAAAAGGCAAAGCACTTCAAACCTTTAGCAAAGATACACTGCCGCTGCTGAAATTACAGCCCGCTGATCGTCGTAGAAACGTTCGATGCATGACGCGGGGTTATCGTTATCATGAATCAGAATTGAGTTCATGAGGACAGTCGTCTGAGAGGGTTTTTGAGGACGTTTGTCCTTCGAAGAGTTTCGAGATGCAAATATCGGGCCCATGCAGTTTCCACATACGTGAAAAACAGCACCTTAGCCAAACAAAGCCCTGCAAAGAACTTGTAAACATTTCTTCGCTATGGAAGGTGACTTTTTTTTCAAATTATGTCCAGAGTTCCGGAGCGACGAACCCTCCAGCGTGAAATGTGGGTGCCTCATGGCAAATCCCCATGCTCAATCCAGCTGCGCTGTCAGCGCTTGTCACTCCACCGATCATATCATCAATGTATGCGGGCGAGAAAACAGGCGAATGGTCGAGAGTGCCGGAACGACTATAGTCTGATAGACTGGTCCGGTCGTCTGCTGGTTCCGAGTGTTGGCTGGGTGAAGCATTGTAGAAGTGGTGCGAGGCTGTTCGCTGTCCGTAGTTACTTGTCAGATGGTAGGGTGAGCCTGGGACGGCGAGCACTGGCGGGGAGTGGATGGGAGAGGTGTATGCCACGTAGGCAGAGGCAGTAGATGATGACGATGAAGCAACTTGAAAGTCCTGGACACCATGATACGGGCTATGAGCTGGTGAGTACGGGTAAGATGACCATTGGAGACGGCTCCTATATTCGGCAACAATATCACAAGGCAAGTCCATCAGGGACACCGCCAGTTGTACCTGCGGAGAAAATGGCTCTGCTGCTTTTCTTGCCAGGAGGATTCGGTGGATGTCCTCAATCGGGCCCGCTGACATGGAACCGAGATATGGGCCTCCAAGGTCAGGGAAAAGAGGCTCCAATGCCAACGCGATACCGAAGAACTGGGCAAGAACAGCCAGCGCACCGGGATCTGTCTCACCACCCCGAAGCATCGCAGGAGGTAACCAAAACAGCCAAGTCCGTAGAGGCTGCAGTCTCTCGAAGGCCTCCTCTGGTGACTGAATGGGAAGATCTTCGCGCAGCCGTTGGACGAAACCGAGAAGATCCGTAATTCGCTGGTAATGTTCTTGGTTGTGCAAAATGCGCTGTTGCATGTTCTGAAGAGTTGCACAGGCGTGTTCCAGACGCACCAAATCCTCGTCTTGAAACTGGTTCCCGCAGCCTGGGTATCCTGACAACATGGGGACACTCTCGCTTCGAAAAGCTTTCTGCCCTTCTAAGAATCGGGCAAGCTCGGATCCGTACTTCCAATCTGGTTGCATTGCGTTCAGGACCTAATTGTTGATGTCAATGCTGACTCGCGGAGACGTGGCCTGGGTCTAAATAGCTTACCGTTGAGACGCCTTGTTGCAAAGACAGCCAGCCACGCCTGCTCATGTGTCAGTCTGAGATATCACGCTAAATATCTCAAGGGGGTTCCGGGCTCACCATTCGGTTGCTTGCCATGATAGCAGAATGGACGCAGCTAGAATAGCGTCGCAATTCTCTTTCGAGAAGCGACCTATCGCATCCTGCAGGCCCTTGATCGCCACTCCCCGGTGATGATAAGCCAGGTTTTCCGTCTCTTTATTTCTAGTTATCCATGCTAGATGAAACGCTGAGAGTGCAAGAATAGAACTCATCACAAAGTCGCTCGATAGAGCAATTGCCAGGAAGCTAGTGGCTATTCGTTAACCCTTCGGGCCCCAGAAGCCCTGGTTTCGGGGACGTGGCCGACTCACTTTGGCATCCTTTGTGCCCATATTGTGCTATTACTGTAGCCGCGCCGATGCAAATCAATCGAGAGGCCGGTAATATGGTGAATCAATCGGAGGTCACTCCGAGAGAACCTGTACCAACCATTTCGAGGGCACATTGAGAGCTCTGGAAAGGGTGGAATGCCCGTCGTCCTCCAGTTCTCTATCTCTATCTCAATTTCTTGAGACATTAGAAGATCAGGGGCCCTTGGGCTCCTAAGCGACTCATCATTTGCAGCTGCGGCCGCAGCATCCATATAGTCGCAACGACAGTTGTGTTTCGTACAATTTCGGCTAGTGTCCTCTCTTGTCAGCACCTTGTCTTCAGATCCGATATGAAAATCATCCATTAGGGAGCAAGGGTGCCAAGGAGTCTGTACCATTGCGGGAAGGTCTCATCACATCGAATATGCCTCCTCTTGCATGTCTTGCAACCGTTCCTCGACTTTGTGTGGCTCTTCCGAGGAGGGCCCCCTCCAGGTCCGGCCATTCTTCCCTCAGTGCAAGGCGAGAAGCCACGGATATGAAGGCGAGGACAACTCGTGAGACAACAGGAAGAAAACAAGAAGAATTGTAGACAAATTCAAAGTCGTATGTTCACAGCACAGGGGAACTAGCAGTATAGGATATCCTTCTCGAGGCCCCAGTCAATACCGCGAAGAGCAGAACGTCAAAAACACAACCCAAGGTTCTCCCAAGAGTACACGGGAAGTATAGGTGTATATAATATTCGAACTGGACGAGCTGAATGTGCTAAAAATAATCAAAACCAGGGATGCCTCGTGGAATAACAGTTTAAAGACGTCAGGCTGGTGTAGGCAAACTCGTAGTCACGTGTAATACGAGAGAACGGGATACCACTCTAAGAAAAAAAACTTATAGAGATGACAGCAGAGAAAAGAGTCACAGGCAGACAAAGTGCTGACCGATTTTGCAGCTGGCGATGAGGCGACCGTTACTACTTAAGCCGTTATGACCGGTCGAGAGTTACCCGCGACGGAGCTGCACGATGGGGGTTGAGACGTTTGAGCGCCACGACTGGTCAGGTGCTGATTTCCTGGAATGCAATCAGCGGAGGGGTTAGCTTGCTTGTCAATGGAGCCTCCTCCCTATCTACTTTGGTTTCCTGTCTTTTTTGGGGTTAATGAGCCTCTGGGGATGTCTAACATGGCACCCTGCCGCTCAGCTCTAGCTCCAAAAGCAGCTAAGGTGGGCTGTTTGGGCCGCATGGCAGGTGGGTATTTTTCTGCTTGAACAATCCCAGAAGGTGTTGGTCTAATCTGATGGGCGAAAGAAGGTCTTCCCGCTGGCATGGCTTGAACCATAGGAAGGCCACCATGTGGGCGGCGAGCATCTTTCACCGTATCGAGTAACAAGATACACAGCCATTACACATGGTCGAGCGATTCGACAGACTTGGACCCAGAAGTCTGTGTCCTCTCTGCAGAATCGTTCCAGGCTGCACCTGCAGGCTGGTAAGCTGGGCGTGCGGTCTCGAGGTATGCAGTCATTAGTGTATCGACACGGCTCGCTAGTGGGTCGTTGTCCAACCACGCCTGCGGTGGGAGATCGGAGCACCTCCTGACGGCTTGTTTGGTGACCGGACCTGGGTGCAACCATACGTGCGTAGTGAGTCCCGACATGAAAAGACTCGGGCCTAAGCCCGCGACTTCTAGATTGGCAGCGTCTCCCGCGAACAGGCGCTTTTCTCAGAACGGTTGGTGTGAGGCGAAGGTGTTTGAGAAGGCGAAGTGGAGGACCGCGCGGGGACCGCGGACCCAGGGGTCAACTGTCGCGCTAAACTCTGTGACTGAATCATCTCTCGAAATCATCGTCTTGGATCCTGTATGGAGAGTAGTTGCGTTTCCCTTGGCCCTGGCTCACACCAAAGTTACGCTGACTCAAGTCATCCCGTCATCCCTCCCCCTCCGCGCGGAAGACACAGTGCACACCGCGTCGAGGTTAGTGTACCCGTCGATGATAAAAAGGAAAGTTCCGCCTACTGGCTGGGCTTGGCATGAGGTAAACAGACCGAGTGACCATCCTCTGTAGATTGCAGTTTGAGGAAGTCCAAGCAATATCACAGCACAGGCGTGTGGCCCCCTTGCCAAGGTACCAGCCGCACCTAAAAAATGAACACAATTTCGCTCGCTACGTTGAGCCTGAGCAGACAGCAGTTCGGTGCAACGACAGTTCCGGTCAAGAACAGTTGCAAGACCTGTACAGCAGCTGGCTCTCTATGCTCCGTACAGAGTATCTAGAACCGATCTTGTTTATCACTGACCACTGTTTGCCCTGGGAATGCGTTTCGGTGGCCTGTCCATCCCAGGGGCCTCTTTTCCTGGTGGCCGTTACAATCTGTCACGTAAAATCCGTTCTGAGTCTGAAGCTTCAAACCTCGAGGCCCTGGATCCTGTTATTGGGAAAGAAAGTCTGTTCGTCGACATGAAGGATGCCAGACAGTCCGAATAGCAGTCTAGGTTAGCGCCTGTTGCATTGAATTTTTTGAGGGAGTGAATAGCGATACGCAATAGAATGTCAAAGATGTCATTTCTCTCCAAAGTTTAATCCGAGATAGTATAGTACGGCAAGGTGCACCGCCAGGCTGCTCGCGCGAGTGACCCGAAATAGCGGCACTTGATGTCGATCTGAATTCAGTCAGCGACGGCCGGATAGGTCGACTATATGCATTGCAGCTATCACATACCAAAGTAATTTGCCTGTTCTGCTTGATTTAATGATGACTGTGTGGCTTGGACCTTTGGGACGAATCAAAAGTACATATTAGTTTCTTGTAACCCCTGTCATCTCACGCTCTTTTCTCACACGTGGCTTGCAGTGGTTGCGGAGCGTTTGCGCCCTATGATAAGTTAGTCCACCTAGTTGACACTTCTAGCCCCGTCAGTAAATAGAGCCTGCCTTTGGATCAACACCGTCACTCAGGGCCGGAGCCTTCCGCTTAACTCTAGCAAGGAACCAGGACCTGAATGGCTTTCATCTGTCGGAGCCAAGAATCGAATCAGTATGTGCTCTGTACGACGCATGGGGTACCGCGGTGGACCCCATACTCAGTACCTTAACTGACTTTTAGGAAATGAGGTTGCCTATAGGCCACAGCCACACACCGATATCTACCAGCGTCCAACCGACTACTCCTGAGCTGGGAGGTTCACACAAGAGTTATCACAGCTTTCCTCACCAGCTTCCGCCAGGCCACGTCGCACCTTGTCGTCAACTGAACATAGCAAAGGATAATCAGCGTTTGAATCTGCAATTTCTCGTCCTGGCAGCTTGCATGTAGCCATCCATATTTGGTTGCTTCAACTATCCAAGTCCTAAATCCTGTGGCCATCCATTGGACAATGGCTTCCATAGACTAGTGGCGCTTAAGTTATTCTGTGCTTCGCAGCCAGCATACCTTACAGAAACCAACCAAGAAACTGCGTCATAGTTCCTCAAGTCGGTACGCTGCAAGATGGTCTTTCTTGTGCAGAATTCCATGAAAACTAGAGGTGCAGGTCCTTATTCGAACTTAATCCAGGCCTTCCGCGGAGGAGGAGGAAGGCGAACAGGCCGCGAACCCATGCCATGTGTTGTGCCCGAAGCAGTTGCAGATTCAGAGTAGTCGAATATTTCTTGCTTCTAGGTCTTTATCGACTGAGCTTGTCCCTTATCCCAGTGCGCTGGGAGAATGCATCCTTGTCAGGGCACAGAAGCAGCTAAAATCCTAGATCGACGCGCTGGGTCATGGGGATCTCTTGCTTGAACGTGACTGGCAAGACAGGCTTCCGAGGCATCTCTATCGTCCAATCTCAGGGTCCGCAGGCGGCGTGCTCGCAACCCCGCAACCCGCGGTCCTAAAATTATCGTGGGGACCAAGGCATGGCACTGTCCTTGGCATGATGATTCGTCGCGTCGACGGAGATATGGGGCAGCGTGTAGGATTTGGCTGAACGGCATCGAGGTTGTTCGACTAAATCATGATTTGGGACCAGCGGGAGGGCAGGTCGCCCGACAAGGCGGAACCAGCGTGGTGGGAGACCTGAGCCCGATCATATCGAGACCTTGTCAGAATAGTTATGGGGATGGAGATGGAGGTGCACGGGTCAACGGACAAGGGGTCACGTTGGACGCCGGCGAAGCGCCAGCCGGGACTAGGGCGGCGGCCATCTTCGCCCACGACCACGTCTGGACGAGTACCTGCACGCCACTTCGTCCATCTCACACGCTGGCTGACCTTCGCGCCTGTCAACTAAAGCTCCATCGGCTGTCCTTCTTGTGAACTAATATTATCTTTAGAGATGGGATTGAGAGGGACCTACAGGCCTACGGCGGTGAGAGCAGAGCACTTCGAATCATTGCAGTCCATGATCCTGGCTCTACTGTCTCTCGGTGGACAGCCGCCAAGAGTAAGTGCTCTCTACCTTGTTTCTCTAGTGTCTAAGCGATATTACTGTGGTTCCCTCTGTCATGTGGTTGGCGAGCATCCAAAGGGCATGTCAGACTCTTGTCACGTTCAACGCCAAGATGCAACATTGATATGGCAGACCATGATGTCTCAACAATCAAATCAATCGATATCCGTTTCAGCTTCTTGTGAGTATTGTGATAAACCCTTGGCTGACTGGTGTCTAGGATTGATATTCTACTCGATTCTTCCCTGCATGAACCCGGTACCAACCCAGATTTCGCATGATGCCAAGAGGTTAAGCACTATTGCGGCTGATTGCTAGGCATTCCACATCTCTATTTATATCTTCCAACTGTCCATTCGTAAAGCCACCTTCGATTGATTTGCTTTTGAGAATATCACAGCATTCAAGAGTCGTATTTGTGCCTTATCATCTAACGGCTCCCCCGGGCGGGGCTGGATGAGGATCTATCTAAGGAGGCAAGTCCTTTTTTTGCGAATTCTATCCGCGGTATGGACAATGATATCTCTCGATCTTGGCTTACAGCGTACTCTTAGGACCAAATAATAATCTGACCTTAGTATAGCAGGGCGAAGTAGCAATGCAGCATACAGAGTCAGTAGGAAACCTCAAAAGCGACAAAGGTAATCGGTCCCGAAAACTAGTTTCTCTTAGAACACCCAACGGCCAATGATCCAGGCACGGTCCTTGTGCCCGAGTTCAACTATGCCAACAGCAAAGTACTGTGTATTTCGCCTCACTATTGCCTCTGTCGTTCATGAAGCTGATAACATGATGAATGGTGCGCCTAGATCTAGCACTCATATTTATTATTCGCTGGCTCGACGCTAGTCTTGAAACTTTGAGAATTTCCTGTTACAGTGCCTGGCGACTCACTACTACCATTTCTCCTGGCTCAATTTAAAAGATATCAGCCGCGTGGGTTGAAGTCGCCATGAAGAAGGCTAGTGGGTTCTCCGGAGTGGAGTCAGCATCTGCCATCTTCTCCAGCTAACCAGGATCTTAATGATAATCCAGATGGCCCCTTCCCGAGGATATGGGCAGGGGACGGACAGTGCAGGGGTGCATGCGGGTACGGTACCCGACCCTAAAGGCAAGCAAGAGAGCCGACTAAGATCGGTCCAATTACGACAGACCTGCCATTCTCCGCATTTGACAACTCTTGCCTTTCGGGGCGGTCTGGGTCAGTGGGGGAAGCGGTCCACTCTTGGCTTCTCGCTTCTCGCATCATGCATCCTTAACAGGCTAGGAGAGGACCCGACACCGCTCCTTGCAAGCCAAGAGGCAGTCGTCGTCTCCAGCGTTCGCAGTTCTGAAACTTAGCACCGCTTTACTGCCTACTCCATACCCCGTCATCTCAAGTCGTTATCAACAAATACCAGATCGGGCGAAATCCATGCCGATAAGTATCTATTATTATAGAATGGCACAGCTTCGAAACGTAGCATCCTTGGTTGGCAGCGGTCGGCATAGCAACGCCGTCAAGGGTTGCATTCAGCAACAATAATATAATCGAGGATGGGACAACAGGTTGTGCGGTTGTCTTGAGTCTCGCGCTTCTCACTGAGAAATCATTATTTTATTAATAATAATTGAGAAGCCAGTATGACAGGCCCTGAGCACTCCCCTGTCCGGGCATATTCGGGGGACACAATGCCAAGACCTTCAGGTCGATGGCGGGGAACTACTAAAACCTTGCCGGAAAACTACTGTCAGTCCGTCAGGCTGTGTCAGCACCTAAATCTCGATTCTATTTCAAGTTCATCGGTAGTTGAACTTCCATGGTGGACCTCCCAACAGGGCACCTAATTTTGGTTGGTTCATTTATTTTACTCTCCTCGATCCAAGTTTGAGCCGCAACCTGTCAATGCCAAGACCTTCAAACTCTGATTTCCCATTTGTTGCATGCTGTGAACAGTTTCCCCACGATGGAAAATGGCATGGGACCAAGTCAAAGGAGCCAACCCAGGGTGCCGCCGGTTCTTCATCTCTAGGGATAGGGAGCAGCAACCTATCAGCTTTAGCAGTGAGCACAGCCATTTTCCAGAGATTTTAGCTGCAACCGCTGCAACAAGTGCCATTGCAAAATTAAGCTATTCGAGCTGCGTGCGCGGCAGTGCCACGGGTAGCGTGGCAGTTTGTCAGGGAAGCTTGTCATAGTCATTATTCATGGGAGTTCGTGGAGACGACGACACAAGTGACACTATCCTCAACAGGCAAAGAAGACGATGAAATCAAAACCAAGGTCAGCAAAACAAATGAAGATGAAATAGAGGGTGAACAAAGAAGACTAGTTTACCTCTAAGGTTCCGGGGGCAACTCAGAGCATCTATGTTCGTCTGCTATCAAACGGCACGTGGCTGGGAAATAACCCTGGTTATCTACTTGTGTACTTGTCTGTTCTTTTTCTATGAGGATTACATGTTTCGTCCGCTCCGTACACCAGAAATTTCCTGATGCACCTCCCAAAATAACAAGCCTTAGCGTGTCTTTCTTTTGGTTCGAGAAAGGATAGCCTACACAGATTGCTCTGCCCGCCGCTCTGTTCGAAAAAAGGAAATCGGTGCCGTCGCGGAAGGCGGAAGAGGCTCCTGAAGTCGCGACTTCGCGGAGATCCAGAATCGGGCGGCAAACGGTGCTAACCTAGGCCTACCTTAAATGGTAGGTATCTGTCTATGACTATGTTGCCTGATGTGATGATCGCCCTTATTCCTGGCAGTTGGAAAATTGGTGCCATGGTGCGAATCCATCAGCGATCACGCTTCACTTTAGGTTATGGTTATTATTTTAATTTCAAGGAACCTTTGGGGCCTTGGCGCCTGATTACGGGGCTATGGTCCTACGGAGCACAGACTACCGCTGGCGGACCGCCTAAAGTCGGTGCTCGAGGTAGGTTGCTCGCTGAAGCCCGTCATACCAGGACCGGAGGCATGGCGCGAGTATTATCCAGGACTCCAGGTGACCGTCATCTCCACCCTCCAACGGTGTTTCACGCGCAATCGGCGATTCCGCTGTGCACGGAGTACGTCGGGAGTGCTCCGTACGGAGGATTGGTTTTTACTCCGAAGCGTACGGAGTACATACACCGCGCGGAGGCGTAGGAGTGCCCGGAGGGGGAGTGTGGGACAAAAATACCAACTCCAGCAGTCTTGGCTGAAACAACAGGTGATGGCTATTATTGTTATTCCTTTGCTTTTGACGCATTACTAAATACATCCACCTAAATGAATCAGGTACCTATCAAGGTAATCAAGTTTCGCACTGCGAAGTCTACCTTATTATTATGATAGGCGCGCGGATCAAGTGACTCAGCCCCCTAAATGCTCAAATGCTAATCATCAATAGAATGGCCAAGCGGCCGTCAGGCTTCTACGCAGTATATGTGGCTGCGGAGCTGCGGAGTACACAGAAATTATCCATCCATACATGGAATAACAAAAAGATCAATACCCGCCAAGCCTCCTAGCTCATGTCAGTTTTGATGCTTGCCGATGACCGGACACAGATCAACCCTACCAACTACAGTAGACGGAGACCGGCTGCCTGATCCCTTGGTAAAAGGGAAAAGAAGGCCTTGTTTCGAACGGCTTCAACTTCCAAGCACACACACCTAAAGTAGCTAACACCCCCATGCCGGGAATCGCCGGCAAATGCGGCCGCAGGCCCGCAGCTGCCGGCACGAGACTAACCCCTCCGCGGAGAAATTAAGCATATCCTCCGCTCATGCAAGCCAAGAAATGCGGCTGAGTCACCCGTATTCGCACAACCCACTTCGTGCATGCGCACGCGTGGGATGATGACTCGATGCGATCTGCGAAAAAGAAAGGAGCAGCGGTCTTCCAAAGTAGCAATTTTAGGAGGTATGTATGATTATGAATGGAACGTGATGATGGAGTACGTCGGGAAGAGTGTTGAGTCAGAGCCACCCGGCTGCACCCAGTCATACCGTCTGGAAACTGATTGGAGGCGAAGGGCTTGCGGGAGCTGAAGCACGTTGAAGACAAGGTGTAGGAGGTATGCTAGGTAGGTACAGAGCACTGTGCAGTAGTATGAAGTCATTGTGCTTCTCTCCATACATACAGCATTCTGCAAACACCGCCTCTCTTTTTATAGCATCGCTCTGCAGCTGAGATACACAGATGGAAATCATATCGCAGAGTCAAATACAGCGGCGACACCAAATTTATTCATCATCAACCCATTTCCCAAAAATATCATACTGGCCAGGAGTATATACATACAAGGTACTAACTACTTCATCTGGAAACCTGTTCCACTTCCACTGTCACCTACTCTAGCCGTGCTCTGTCCTACCATACAGATCAGTCGGTTCAATCTCTTCCACCAGAAGCAAATACGTAAGATCTGGAAACATGCTGAAGACACTTTCAATCTAATCTAATTACTGTGCTCCCCATAACCAGAGAGAGGGGAAAAAAATCCCGCGTTGAATTCTCTAACATATTGTACTGTACTGTCATAATTGTTGAGAGTTATTTCCATCATCATCATCATCATCATCCATATTTCACATCCCATATAAATCACATCCATCTTCATTGATTCATTCATTCTCCCACTGACTACTATCTAGGTAATTTAGCAGTTAAGTGACACAAGTCTTGGTTAACACGGAAAAGAAATAAAAGGAACACTGCCACGCTTACCTACTTAGTCTTTTTTTGCTTGCGGGGAAATACTCTACTCTCAAACTTGTCATCAATACTGCCAATAGAACATTCCGAACGATCAGTCTAACTCACCAGTCCTGATACAGATCCCATGATCCAAATGTACATGAAGAATTATCTCAACAAGACGGACAGAGTGAGTGACATCGGATTAAAACAGATCGATGAATAGAGACCATCTACTTACTCACCTAGACCAAAGCGATAGAAGGATGAGTGATGAAGATCCTAGAGCTCCAGGGCAAGACTTCAGAGCAGAGCAGTATTTATGCTGCTAGAAAATCCCTCCTTTTTGACTTGCCCCATGATCAATTTTAGAAAAATCCCCCACCAATCCTTTTTTGAGCTTCATCACAGGGTTCACAGCCGTCCTAGGTACCTCCCGAAACAGACTGATATAGGAATCAGTATACTCATTTGACAGAATAATGCATTTCTCTGATGGATTCATGTATGCTGTCTCAGACTGCATTCAGGCATATGAGAGTCCGTGGCAGACCTATGCAGGAACAGGTACGTGAGTGGTTTGAGATCACCCAATCCTACACACTCCCCATACAGTCCATCATTCTCAAGGAACAGACAGACAGACAGTTGAGCAAATGTTACATTAACCGCATCTCAAAAATTTCAAACATAAATCACTACACCAATCTCGACAACAGGACGATATCCTAGATATATAACGTCTCTAGCTATCAGGTATCTATACTACGCTATACTATCTTATGCTATAATATGCTATGCGAGGTATCTACCTACCTAATCTACCTACCTAGCTACCTAGAAAGAACAAGAAGGAAAAGGTATGCTAAGACCAGCCAATCCACCCTTATCTATCCATCCATCACTCCATCCATCCACGGGTAGGGGTTACAAAAGGATTCAGTACAAACGTAATTAACAACGAAAAGAAAACAAGGAAGCAGGAAGCACAGACTAAAAGAAGGATAAGCAAAACATGATAACACGCTGTAATAAGCTCTCGAGAGTCTCTTCTCTTCTCTTCTCCGACCTTTTGGATTATCAAGAGCACAACAGAGCGAGATGACATAAGATGAAAGAAATAATCCTGAGCGGAACTGAACGAGGCAGTTATACATGCATGTGTGCCATGTCGGAAGCACGTCGCAGGTGAAGTAGAACCGCTGGGTGAGAGATAAAGTCATAGATCGGTTCTCAAGCACCCGCACCCGGTGTTCTGGCTCTGAGCAAGTAAAACCGGCATGAAGATAAAACAACAGAATTAGAGTGACGATAGAGGGGTCGAGGCTGAGAAATCACGAATATCTTCTGTGGTCACCACCCGTGTCCGTCACGGGGGGGCCGCATTGTATTATCTTGTAGGCTTGTATCCATAACAACAAATATTAGAGTGATAGAAACGGAATATGGAGGCCCGCTCGACAAAAAATGAAATACAAACGTGAATGAAAAGGCACTAATAATGAAATTGGCTCGCTGGGCGAATCTTCACCAGTCAAGGACGTTGTCTATCTAAACAAGCGATGGCAGAAAAAAAAAAAAGAGAAATAAATGGGTAATTGAATCTCCTCTTTCCGTCACAGATGGTTCTTCATGCACCCGTTCCCAGTACGATGCATAGTTACCCCAACCCGTTGAAATGCCAATGTCGAAATCATTTTTTTTGCCTCCTTCATTTCCACCATCCTCCTAGATTAGCGTGCACCTGGCGAGTCTGTTCCGGTCTTTGAGAAGGTCGGGGAATAAGGGAATAATCAATTCCCGTAAAGTCATGTAGGCATAGGGGACTGTTGAAGACGTGGGTACATGTTTAGGTAAAGAGGATATATGCCATGCAGTTCATCAAGTAATAATAACTCGCTGATTTTAACCACAGGAATATGGACGAAGAAACATAGGCCACAGAATCAGACAAATGGCCGAATGCGACCAGACCGCAGCGGGCCAGTCAACAGCAGTTCGCCTTGAAACCCCTCACAGACTCAAATCTGGTATACGGAACGAAGCTTCTGCGTAACAGGGGGCGGAAGTGAAGAGAGGAAGGAATCGAAATTGGGTATCATATCTTTGTAGCCTTGCAGGACCTTTGGTAACTCAGTTAGCCTACAATGATCTGCGAGAAAAGGGTCTTTGATTCAAAGGAATTAATTTCTTACCTGCTGGAACGACTGCTGGATATCACGGTATTCTTCCTGGTTGAGAGACTTGCTAGGGGACATTGCAATCGCCTGGAAGTAATCCGCCAGGCAGGATTCCATTGCCTGTGGATTCTTCATAACCACCTGGTTGAAGCCTAGGAATGAAGAGGCCTTTTCGCGCGTGAAATCGATCTTGGCCATCGACTTCAAGAAGACGCCGGCATACTCCGCCAGGTGGGGCGCAAGTTGATCAGAGCAGCAGATTCCAAGTCGTCCCAAGGCCAAGGCAGCGTTCTCGTTAACAGAGTCGATAACTTCCTCATTACTTACAATAGTAAGTAGACCCTGGTATAATTTGTCGAAGTATGGCGAAAGGTCCGCCTTTCCGTTCACCGCAATCTCTCCACATGACCAGCAGGCGTTGTTGAGCACACTAAACCCGGTCTGCGGCTCGTCGGCCCGAATCAGATCCAGGTCAAGCTGCTTGATCAAAGTAGGCATTATATTAGGAATAAATGGCTGAAGTTGGGGGAAGATATGAATGGCACAGTCGCCAAGGAGAGCGTACGATGACTGGCGAACTTCGTTGTTCGGGTCATCCATGCAGTAACACAGCAGATCAAAGAACCGTGGCTGGCAGCTCGCCACGAGCTCGCTGCTCTTCTGAGGATCGATGGCCTGGATGATGGCGCTCAGGAGGTCAAGACTGGTGACCAGGAAATCCTTGTCCGGCTCATCAATTTCCTCGTTATTGACAGCAGCCACATGTTGCTGCAGGTTCTCGTAAATAATCTTCGTACACCTATGGAACAAAGGTGGAGCGAAGGGAGCGAAGGCGTCTCCGTAGGCAGCCGCGATGTAGCCGAGACACTCCAGCAGCGGGAAAAGCTCTCTGGACTGGTCCGAAACCTTGTTGTAACGGTCGATGAGAGCAGGCATGAGTATCTCAACAAGATGCGGCTTCGCCAGCTCTGACATAACGCACTCGGCCAAGGTCTGCACACAATCGTAAAGGATGTACATATTCCGGTCCTTGTACTTTCCAAAGCACTGGACAAACTGCCGCAGGATTGGCTCGCAGTAAGGAATCAGGTTGGCGTCCGATTTCTCCTCGAGACTTGCGAACGCAGAGGCTGCGGCCTCCTGGACCTTCTTGTTGTTGTCCAACATCCTGCGGAGGATTCCTTCCATCATCGGCTCAAAGTAACGAGCCTTCTCGGCAGGATCCTCGAGATGCGACGCCCATTCCGAGTACCTTCCAAGACACCAGCAGGTGATCTGCCGCACCACGGGTTGCGCATCGTTCAGAAGAGAAATCAGGTAGGGGATGAGCTCGGGGAGGTGAGGTTTGACGGCATCCATACATCCATCTGCAACGGCGCCCAGGGTGAGGACAGCAGCTTCCCGATGCATCCACTGCTCATGACGGAGAGTCTCTTTCAAGTAGGGCAGGATGATCTCAAACACTGGCTGGTGGTAGACATTGGCGAAAACATCCAACGCTGCAGCAGAACACTTCCGCAGAGTCCACTCGTCCTCTGGGTCCTCATCACCCCAGTCCGAATCATCATCATCAATTTCCCCGTCACTGAGGTCGTCGTCATCCGCCCCATTAGGAGCGGCATTCGGCCCAGCCCCTGTCTTCGATGTGTCTAAACGAGCACCCTTCGACCTGGCAAACTGAGGCTTCAGGTCCTCTGCACGATCTTCTTGGTCTGCATCATCCTCCTCGCCCGCTAACCTTATGGCGTCGTCTTCGTCGTAAACCATGCTTTGAAGCAAGACGGGAATGATCTTGTGCAGATGCGCTCCCAAGGGTTCCTGCAGCTTCTGCTGCTCACCTGCCACGAGCCAGAACTCAGCCGCATCCAGAGCGAGTTCGGGGTCCTCCGGATTGTGCTGTTGCATGAGAATATAGTTGACCAGTCCCTCCATATGGGGAATGAGCTTCTCCGGCGCAACATCAACCAGCTGCGCGAAGGACTGGCACACCGTCCTGCGCACGTCCGTATTGGGGTCGTTGGCAAGTCTGAACAGCTGCGCAAGGAACAGGTCCAGTGATGCGATCAAAGCCTGCGGTTTCTGTGGAAGGAAAACGTGGATAGTGGACAACGCCGTAGCTCTGACCTTGGGGCTCTCGCTGTTCGTGAACTCCAGCAGCTTCGGAATTATGACATCCAGGGGGCGTTGTCCCTGGTAGTCTCTGTCTAGAAGCTTGCGGTTATCCTCGCAGACCTTGGACAGGGCTGACATGCCCGACTCCTGGGCCACAAGTGGCACGTCTCCCGTGTGGTTTCCTACCAGCTTCAAAAGCTCCTCCAGCACCTGTGGCCATGCCAACAGTCCAGCCTGCTGCAAAAGCTGCGCTATTATGGTTCCCGCAGAGTTTCGTATCTGGGGATTAGGATCCCGAAGACAAACCAGAGTGGCCGATCGTATGTACGCCAAACTGGGTTGGGTAATGGTATTGTATGCCACGCGAATCTTCGTGTTGAGGTTCATAGCAGCGGAGAAACGGACCACATCGTAGGTGTCCTGGTCCAACCCCACGGCTGGGGGAACTTGCGGCGTGAGGAAAAGGTATGTGAGATAATTGACGAAGTCCGGGTTGGAGGTCGCTTGGATGAGCATCTGTCGATCGAGCAAATCCTATGGTCAGCCACCTCTTCCTGACAAGTTCCAGATCAAGAACACAGCCCACATCTCTTAAGCAGCGGGCGAGAGAAGCAAGCAGCAACGGGTTGCAGACTCACCTGCTCCGCCTGTTTCTGGACCGCCCGGTCATATGCATTCAGCGAGTCCCTGAGGTAGCCGGCCAGCTGCCTCAATGGCTCATCCTGCGGTTGCCACTCCATCGTGACGATGCTGACAGACGTAGCAGCAAAAGTTTCGCCCACTCAAAAGGAGTCCGGTTAAGGAGTGTCCAGAACAGAGACCCAGCCGTAACTCTGGGAACCTTTCCAACCCTTCCCAAGCCAGAGGCCGTTGAGAAAGGGTATCCCGTGGAAATGTCGAATAGAAGCCCTTCTGCAAATCGTAACCTATGCCAGAGTTGCACCGACTGTTCTCGATAGGACTTCGACAAAGGTGATGTCTGCCGTACCGTCAGGGACGATGCGGGCTCCGCTCAGCCAGGTTGTTGAGTGTCGGAGAAAAAGGGTATATAATAATTTGGGACACGCGCGAGAGAAACGGAGTTCAGAGAACGCTGAAGACGCTCGTCCCGTCGGGGATCGACCTCTGCGCACCGGCGTGGGTACGGGGGGACCACGGTGAGGGGTGGTTTGATGGCTTGAGATATGCGGTAGTGTGGGAGAATAGGGTTTGCAACCCAACAAGAGCCCGAGAACGGGCGGACAAGGAGGAGGAGCGGTAGACCAGAGTTGGACAACTGGACGGTTACCTATAACTGAGAGAAGGGGAAAAAAAAAGGAAGAGCAGGCGCACGAGGCGAGAAACGAGTTTCGCTGGAGATCCAGGGCCCTCTTCCCCTCTTGCCTTGAAATCCCAGCCAGAGGGCGCTGCGGTGAGATGTCGAGCGAGCGCTGCGGTCGGTGTGGCGTCGCGCCGTTGTGGCGCATCCCTGCTCGGCGCCCCGTATTGGATGCCGCCGCCAGGGGTCGTCCTGCAGAGTACATCTGGTAAACACGACACAGACTGCAGGAAGTCATTAGAAATTATTCCTGGTTGGCCCAGGAGCCGTATTCTTTGTCATCAATGTATGCTCTATCTATGCAAGTCTCTCTTGAAAACAAAAAATGATGCAGATGCAAAATGTCTTGATAATGCCCTTCACCTCTCATAATAATGCTTTCAGATGAATATGCACTCATATAATCAAAAGACTCCAACTCATATCCACAGAAGATTTCATGCCCAGACTAGCTTCTTGATATCATAGACAAGATGCTCCAGATATCCTGTCCGTTTCTTCGCTTCCGCCAGCGAGATGATATCCTGGTCCTCGATGACCGACATTTTCTCGGGGTGCCGGCCCTTCACCGCCATCATGGCACGCTCGATCTCCTCGCAGATCGATCGAACGGCCTCGATCTCGCTGACGTTGGCGCTGTTCTGGCTTTTGCCCGTCACGCAGTTGGTCACGGGGAGCGCCTTGAAGGCCATGAACCGAGACGTCGACCGCTTGGTGCCCTTGAACCACGAGTAGATGTCCCACTCGCTGCTCGACCCGGACGTGTCCTGCACGTTCTGGTTGAAGAGGCTCCGCAGCGACCTCGTGTTGACCCGCAGGGCGTTCTCGTCGCCGTCGCGGTACACGATGACGAGCCCGACGTTCCGCTTCTCGTCCGTCTGCGTGTCCGTCAGGATCGACGTGATGTATGTACCGTAGTTGATGCGCGTGATGGACCGCAGATCGATCCGCTGGAAGGAGAGGACTTTGTCCGTGTTCCAGTCGAAGCGGCAGTTGTAGACGGCGGCGTCGGTGAGGAGGAGGACCGATTCTTCGAAGGGAAGCGTCCGCAAGGTGTTCGGCTGACGGGGGGTCAGCATCGTCCACCCGCCCACGAGCTCCTCCGACTGGTCGCCAATTACGATTTTGCAGCAGGTGTCGATGGCGTTCTGACGTAGCTTTTGGACGGAAATGCCGGGATCCGCGGACTGCAGTTCTACTTCGAATTCTTTGAACACCTGTGTCGAGACGTTTCCGAGCAGGTAGTCTATGCACGCCTGCGAGAAGTAGTCGTTGACAATGTTATTGTAGTAACGCGAAAGGGTCAGCCCGAGGTCGTTCAGAGCTCCCCGATAATTTCTCTTCCTCGTTCGGGTATAGTCGCCCTTCAGAGCAGCAGTGGATGAGTACTGCTTCGAAATCGCATCTCCGTTGTCGGCCCATAGAATATTGAACCACTGAGTCGACGAATCGCCGTGGAGATCGATTTCGATGCCTTCGCTCTTGAGCTGCTTCTCCAACGCTCTGCCCGCAAAGGCGCACTGTGCAACTCCGGTGCGGTCCAAGCAGTCCATACAGTTTGTGCGCACGATGCCTGTTTGCGTCTGAACAACGGTATTATCTTGGATGATCGTCTCACCGAAATCATCCAGGGTCGCTTCCAGCTTGTCAACAAGACGCTTCACATTTTCGAACTTCATGCCACGACATTCAGTGTGAAAATCGAACCACTCCAGCCTGAGATCATAACCGTCTAGGCCGCCACTCTCGTTCACCATACGAACAAACTTCTCGTACGCCTCCCCCAACTTCGCCTCACCGCCATGTTTGTCGATGAGGGAAACTGCCTGGACCTTCCCATACCGTCTTATTAGCTCCCTGAAATGTCGTTCAAATGCAAGCTGGTTTGTCTCGGTCGAATGATGAAGGACAGGAACCGGCTTGAAAGCATATGGGGACTGAGAAAAGTAAAGCGGGATAGACCCGCGCAGCTGGACAAAAGAGTACACTTTCCGAGATGGATCCCATGAAGGAGTGGATAGGATCTGCTCTGTCTCGACGGTATTGGCCGTGTTTCCATGATCGTCGACACCACGACGTAGGTATCGGAGACCGGGACGTTTGATAGAGCGTCGAGAGATCAGCGTAAGAAGGAAATCGTGCTTCGTTGCACTTGTATCAGATGACGATTCCGTCTCCCGCTTCTCCCCTAGTATACGCCCTTCAGTGGCAGGTTCATTTGAATCTCGTGTCTCAGCAGGTCGCCGCTCCGCAGCTGCTGCAACTGTAAACTCTCGCTGCCCAACAAACCCTTGCATCAGAGGCAAGACGAAGGAGTGAGCACCTGCTTCGATGAAAGGTGTCATCAAATGTCTATTCCAAAAGTACTATTAATATGCGTTAGCGCCGGTACGGGAGATGTCAAGCCACGGTTGTTCATTACCAAAGGATCTACAACGGTGTGTAGTGGCAACTGAGCTATCTTTGGATCTTGAGGAGCAAACCGTCTCGTGATATCGTAGTCATATGAGAAGAAGAAATTTTGGGTCGCAAAAATGAGTTTCGTATAACGAAGGAGCTTGGGCAGCAGTTCTACCGACTCGTCGGACGATGGCGTCTCCTCTGTCTGCTCTTGAGGCGGAAGCCTTTCCTGCAAGCCCGACGCCGACGTTGCTTCCTCCTTCACGTCGGAGATATCAGGTCCTTGTCCAGCACCTCCGGTCTCGCTCTCCTGAGCGACATCATTTTCTTCACCCTTTGCTCGGAGTCCATGCGGTCCCCAACCTCTCCTCGAAAACCAATTGGCCGAGAACCTGCCAAATCGGCCTGCTCTACCAATTACATCTTCGGCTATACCGCTTCCTATACTATTTCCTCTTGAGCGGAACGTCCGTCTTTCTGGAAAACTTGGCGCGCCGGGCTCCTGACTGTCGCTTATATCTGATGTTGCATCTGATTCGCGTTCATCCGTCTCGCTGCCGGACGACTCATCATCTGGTGTGGTCTCCTCTGGCCCCGTTACCTCATGCGACAGGTTCTCTCGAGCTTGTGCGATTGCACAACTCGCGTCCCCCTGAGATGACAAGGGAATGATGGCGACATTGGTCACCGCGTAGATTGGCTTGCCTAGAATCTGCGCGACTTGCTTGCGCTGGGTGATGGAGATGAGAAACGAGTAGGACGCGACGGAGAGGAGTCCTGCATTCAGCAATTTCGTGCCTCAGCTTATGTGTCCATCAAAGGCCCCCACACAGGGAGCCGTTTGCTGTGCCCCGCCTCTTTCTGACCGGGTTGTTGATCTTCTTGAGACACATACCGACAATACCATGTGACTCCAGTCCAAATTCTTTATTCTTCTCATGCCAGCTCGGTGAAGAAGGAGGAAGAAGGGTGATCTTCCGTGTCCTGTACTCGATCTGGATCGCGCAAGCCCCGTTGTTGGCATTGCGCTGTCCATTCCCGTGGGGCTGGAGGATCAGCCCATCGACCGCCGCGAAGATGATGAGCTTCCTAAGCAAGCCAGGCATGCCTGCACTATTTTCCAGTGACGGTCTTAGACAAAAAAGGAAGTCCGATCTAGTCTTGCACTTGGGGCCATGGCCCTCGGATGGTCAAGAAAGCATGCCTGGGGAACATCGTGTCCTGCTCGGTATATATCCAGCACTAACTACATCATAGGGGGCCGGGCGTTCGGGTTGGCAGCGCGGAAACCGACCGGTCTTGGCTTTGACCAACCACCTGAGGCCACGATCCTGGTATTGCTAAAAGGGATCCAAAAACTGAAACACTTGTTCTGCATCTCGTGACGCTAGTCCCTTGCTGTTTGTCAGACAGGCAAATGGGGCATCCCTTGAGGCATAGATACCAAAGTCGTTGGCACTGTTTGGAAAGACTGAAGATGACAAAGTAAACTTTCTGACTTTGTTCTTGTCTTGGAAGCTAGGGCGGAAACTATATCTTAACTTCTGACCCAAATCAAGATCTGTACACAGCATAGGATATTCCAGGTTCCAGAGTCCCCTTTCCCTGATGGAAGAGAAGTATTACTGCCTAGGTCTCAAGGCCCCTGTCGCAGCATTGATTCGCCGCTCTCCGTCTCCCACACTAAGTCTCCACTCTCCACCTAGGGGTTCCCATGCTTTACGCCCTGGTCAATTCGATCTAATACTCCATACACAGTAAGCAGAGCGGGGTAAAGTGACATTGCCGTTCAGCGAAAACAAAGGTCTTTCATACTCGCGGAGAGTCTTACATCGTCATCTCTTATATTCTAACCACAGGAGCGACAAGTACCGCCGCTTTCTCAGGTTTAGCATGGATTGACGTTCTCCCAACTACAACACAGACCAGGTTGCCAAAACTTTTGTTACACCTACATCTCTCGGTATAGCAGCTGGGCAGATTGCTTTTTATATCTGCGTGATTTTTGAAGCCATTACAAGGCAATTGAAGACTATAATAGATAAATATTCTAGGCAAATTTAATGAAATTAGTCTAGGTCTCAATAAAGGAAAAAAAAGCAGTGAGGCATGCAATTTGGGCAGGGGACCCATGGTGATGAAAGTTTTGGCAATCTATTGTATTACAATCGGTCCATCAAGACAGTGGTGTAGCGAAAGGATCCTCGGATGATGATGAGAGGTGCGACGAAGATGTTTCAATTAACCTTTATGGAACTTTAGAATAGGATTCCTAGAAGCCTGTTGCATGAGTTTAGGGTATTCCGTGGTCTGTACAGAGTACGGAGTTCTGTAGGTTGCCAAACCTTTCATTATCAACAAGGGTCCCCAACTAAACCGCCTATCTCGCTGCTTTTGCTTTATTGTGCGATCTGGACTGACTTTGTTTAGGGTCTATTACCTATCATAGGTACTTTAATAGCTTCAAATCACATGGATATAAAATAGCAATCCGACAAAGCTGTCAGGCAAGGGATCCTTGATGACAAAAAGTTTTGGCAACCTACTGTACATGTATATAGGAGGTACACAGCGTACTTTTGCACCAGAAATTAATCTACAGAACACAATTCCCAGGATCGCATCAAGTGCACAGGATCTGAACCGTTCCAGCCCCAAAACAGTATTGTACAGTACATACATATACAATGCAGTGCAGACCGTTACCTATATACACATCCTAGGTGACCGCAGGATGTCCGGTTAAAAATAAGGGTGGTAGGCAGATCGATATCACCTCATCAGGACAGGCAGGCAGGCGCAAAATATGTAAAGATGGTATCATCTCATCCAAACAGCAATCGATCCTGAGAGTTACGTATAGTACAAGGTGTACATGAGTTATTTCCCATCTTGCACATGCCTACCTACCTCTTCCATATTCAACCGAAATCTCACACCACTAGTGGCGGAAGCAACCCCATTCCAGAGGGTGCAATCGTCCCAATCAAGATCCGTATCCTGTGTAATCATCCATGGGAATTTCCTCGTTCCAGATCTCGTCCCATGCCCGTCCCGTCCAGAGAATGCAGAGCCTATAAAGACAGAAAAGAAAAGAAGACAAGAGACAAACATATGAAAGGAGAAAGGCCTTCTGTGACCCAACCGCTGTACAGAGGAGACAATTAGAAGTCAAATTAAGTCGAGGAAATACCATCCTGTCCCATGTCATCGACCATCATGCTTGGTGTGGTGCGTAGCGCGGCCTGCATCGATACTCTGCTTCCGCGTAGGCCCCGGCTCTCCATCGCTCTCCTCTGTCAGCTCAGCCAAGCCTATGGCTCCATTCTCAACGTCATAGGAGCGGATGAGGCTTTCCCGGTCGCCCTGTCCGTTTAGGTAGGCTATACTTGATGAGCTTCGACGATGTGGGTCTAGACTTCTTCGAGATTGCATTGAGCGTCGGGTCTGGAAGCTCGCTATCCCGTCGGTTGGAACGCCGTCCTCATCATCAGCTTTGCCGCTCAGTAACTGTCGTCCGTCCGGGTCGCTCCGAGAGAGGTTCAGGAGATATACGCCGGAAAAGATGACCAAGAATCCACATAACAATGAAATTGTATTCACAGCGTCTGTAGTGTTGAATCCCTTGAAGAGGATGAATGAAGCGCAGAGTGTCGCGGTTGTAAACGTAACATAGTACAGTGGGTTAACTCTGGACCAAGCGTCAGTGATACCCCATGACGTTCCATTATTTCACTGGACTTACATTGATGTCGAGAACTGGTTCAATGCTTTGTTGAAATAGTTCATCTGCGTAAGGATGCAGAATGTCGTGACAATCGCGAAGACATATGTTGAGGCGTGAGTGAACTGATTGTTTCCCCCAAGCGTAAGTTTCAACGCAATGCCGAATGCCTTAACGGACATAACAGAGACAGAGCCGACGGTGGAGCAAATCGAGATATAGATCAAAGGGTTTTTCTTCCCATAGACTGGAGCAACTCGATAAATCATGACCGTTGAGAAGATCGCCACAGCCAGGCAATAAGTGAGGAACCCTAGGAATCGTTAGTTACAACGTGCAAGATCTCTTTCGAGAACTCAGGCTTCACACACCCGGCTGCAGAGCATAATCCAGGATCTCATCAATGGTCTCAACTGGCTTGTCTGGTGGTGCATGAAGTACGATCACAACGGAACCAAGCAGACATATAGCACATCCCAGTTTTCCCAAGGTGCCCAACCTCTCGCCAAGGAAATAGGAACCAAGTACAGCACTGCTTCTGCGTCAATAACGTCCAACATGCGCGTATAACCAAGCAGCAGACTACCAACCCAATCAACACGCTAAGTGCACCCAACGGTGTAACGAGGATAGCCGGTGCAAAAGCATAGGCAGCGAAGTTTGCAACTTCTCCGATAGCCACTGAAGTCAAACGTCAGCGTTTTCGTTATAAGGGAGGCGGACGCGCAGGCTGGATGGGGATTTCAGTACGAGTTCCTATGCCTCCCCACCAAATCGGGCTCTTTAGATACGAAAAGCCTTCTCCTTCAAAACCGTGGTTCTCTGTCGCTTGCATTAAGCCCTATACGTGATACGTCAGCGTTCGTCGTATTTGAATTTGTGCTGCGCAATCGGCGCGCCCGAGCATTATGTGAGTAGACGAACTTTTTTCGTGATGACGAAGCTGGTGCCTGCAATGAAGCCATCAGCTCATGGAGCATAAACCGTTGATATCGAAAGAACATACCTATAGCCATCGTAGATAGAATGGCCAAAGCCAGCCCGATATACCTGCAGACAGTATCCACATTAGAATACGAGACCACCAAAATCGCACCGTCCAAGAGAAGCCTTCTAAACCAAAGTCTGGGGAAAGAAAGCTCCATACTTGTCTGAAATCATCATTGTATATCCCAGGAGCCGACTGCTCCCGCCACCAAGTGACCTCCAATGCGCGCAACACCGCGGATATCAAAACAGGCGAGTAGGTGGCTTGATTGGACAAGCGCAGACAGTTGGCCGAGCAGCCTAGCTGGAGTATAAAAGACGAAATTAGACCGCACGGACAGGACAGGTTGATGTCCTTAGACCTCCAAGTTCTGGTGCCACGCGTACTGATGTGGTGCGCAACGAGCCGTGAGCCTGCAGAAGGTGAGCCAGCCCCCGGTTCTGCAGCACGGCGGAGTTTCGCCTGCTATCTCTACTTTGAGGTTGCGATCGTTTTATTTGCGGGAGAAAGGGCTCCTTTCTTGCTCTGGATGATGGTGCTGTCGCTCGTGCGGTGGGGTCCTGGATCGAGGCTGGGCCCGCGTGTACGCGCGTTTCAAACGAGTGACGGGATCGGGAACGACGTGGCAGGGAGAGCAAGGCAAAGGAGCAAGGAAGAGAATCAGAGCAAGGCAAGGAGGGCCCAGCAGATGCGAAGATCGAGAATAGCACGAGAGACCCGGGCAATCAAGCTGGTAGCCTGGTCTCGAGGTGTTGGTACGGAGTGCACGGGTGTCTGACGGAGTCGAAAAGGGCAAAGGTGGCATTCCGCGCATCCACAGCCCCGTTCCGGCCAGGGGCAGTGTTGCGGTTCCCACGGCACGGCGGCGATCGTCGTTTCGACACGCCTCCAGACTTGGCATCCACGCCGTCCAGAAATAGATGAGACTCGGCATGGAGTACGGAGAGTAGTTTTGGTGCTAAATTGGTGTGCAGGACGGTGTATACTTTTCCCGGGATTCTGGTTTCACTTGCTATCATCAGCCCTACATACACACTACGACTCCCATCGTAATAAGTCACAACCGTCACCAGATCTCGATGGCAGTAAATCCCTGGCAGATCTTTGGTATTAAGCCGGCTCGTCAATTGAGAAACACCAAGTTTGAACCATGTCTAGTGCAATGACGTTGAAATTCGTCTCAAACATTCCGAGGAAGTAAATAGTATCAATGCGCTGCGCTTCCGTTCGATGGAGGACCGATTTAGAAACAAATCACGTGATGCCACAGCCATGTGACTTGCAAGTTGACCCCTTTGATTTCCATTTCCGGAAATCTTACCAACGCAGGGCCTTCTCAACAATTCCAAGACGCAGTGGCCTTTTGGGCACAGCTTTCTTACCGAATCCATGGCCATAGGCATGGGCAACAGAGCATCACAGGAAATATGAAAAACTTGATTACATGGTATCTAATCTGCATAAAAGCTAAAGGTCATATATAGTAGATAACTCCCGGGCAAAAGAGGCTAGGTGAGAAGTACAGTGGAATGAAGGAGGCCAACCTGGTCCGGACAGACAGGCAACGATTACCATCGCGTCCAACACCACGCCAACCCTCTGTGGTTTCGACGGGTGCCTCAGACCAACAAATACCAGACCTCAATAAACGCCTCATACCGTCTGGGATATACAGGAACAGATAGCCAGACGACGGTTGCAATCTGGCAAACAGTGATTACACCGCGTTCGCCTGGGCAAGCACCCAAAGCAGGGCAGACATCAAAGCAAAAGAAAACTCGGTATCTCTCGATGCTGCACAAAGCAAGAACGCCACAGCTCCCCGGAATCCTTTTAGGCGAACCACAGAACTCAAGAAACAGACAGCCTTGACGCCATGCTTAATGCTCCCCGAGATACGCTGAACACCATAAGACTCGCCAACCATAAGAACTCGCCAACCCAGTAGCTGTAATACAAGCAACATGAAACCGACATAAGTGACAGAGAATTGCTCATCCGAAAGCCGAATTAAAGCACGCGACGTGAACGGAACACAGTAGAACACGCGAATTACAAGCCGCCCACAGTACCGTTTTAAAGGACTTGACGAAGCCCATATATGGCATTTCCGGTCATAAAAGGTGGGGTAGGGGGTGGGAAAGGGGGATCTTGGATGTTAACGTACCTGGCTGAAATCCCATGACAATTGTCAGTCCATGCTTATTTCACGATATGGACGTTCGACGTCGTTGAGAACCAACATGTGATCAGTTGTTAGTAATGTCCGATACCACGGATATATGACCGGTCACGGATCAATATCACCCGAGTAACTGCCCGAGTGGAATGCTTCAAGTGTATGAAGCGTGTGCTGAGAAGGGGTGATGGATAATAGGGGAAAGGGAGAGGGAAGGGGATCTATATCACGAAGAACGGCGACGCTTGGTATCCGGAGTGGCTGTCTCAACGAGATCAAACTCATCAGGTCCACGAGGGCGTTTTCCATAAGGGACGCTCTCTTGCAACTGTGACTCGTCGGCTCGAACCTCTCCATCTTCTGCATCAGGAGCTTCTGTTGTTCCAAGACCGATATCATCTTCCTCGTCAAAACGGAACTCTTCGAAATCGCTGCCGGAGCCATTAGCTGGGTAAGAGTCTTCAATTACATCATGCTCCTTCGCATCGCCAGAGACTTGATTGTCCTCCTGAGGTAAAGGGGTGGTTTCTTTTGCACCCTTGGCTGGGCTCCTAAGAAGGTCCTCATCAATACCAAGCAGATCCTCTGTCAACTCAGGCGTCTTTCGCCCGATCTCGTCGGCCGTATCTTGCAGATCACTCTCTGCCGGAACCTCGTTAGTGGGAAGCGCAGCCTGATCGTGAGGAGCCTGCGATGCTTCCAAGTGAGCATCAGACTGATTATGTACAACATCCGGCTCATCGGAATCACGATCCTGATTCTGGCCAGCTTCCAAGGATGGTTCGGGCTGATCTGTCTCGTGGGAATTGTTATTCTCAGACCTAATCTCTGGCGTAGCTTCTTTGCAAAATACTTCTCCAGGATCAGTATCAGCAGCCTCAACACCGTTAGTGTATTCCGAGACTTCGACATTGGCCTCTTCTTCGTCTTCGTCTTCGTCTTCTTCTTCTTCGTCTTCTTCTTCTTCGTCTTCTTCTTCTTCGTCTTCTTCTTCTTCTTCCTCCTCCTCTTCTTCGAGGAAGTCTGCATCAGCGTCGAGTTCGACCTGATCATCATAGTCATCGGAATCGACCTGGTCCTGGCCGGTGTCTTCGGAAGATTGATCAGGCCTCTGTTCATCTGCAGATTGTGTTACGGAAGCATGTGCTAGAGTAGCTGTGGATTCGGTAGCTTGCTCCTCAAAATCATACACCCCCTCATGGGGAGAACCAGCATGAGCTGGCCCGCTTGGGGGCTCAGCAACGCCCTCAGTATTGAGCTGTGTATGAACATCCGTCTCATCATGACCGCCTTCTTCGCTACCATCGGCAGCAGCGGCACTATCATCATTCTTATAGACAATGTCGGAAACAACATTATTTGCCGGCTTTGATTCGGCATTGTCAATGTGAGTGGCATCGCGAGCATCCGAGGGCGAGAGCTTCTCGTGCACAGCTTCTTTGGGAGCCTGATACTCCACGTATTCTTCTTCGGCTTCGGCATTATGATCACCATATTGGTGATCTTCAGAGGGAGTGTGATCTTCAGATGGGACTGGAGCGGCTGGATCTTCCGATTCTTGGCCTTCGTACTCGTGGATATCCCCAGCATCCTGCCCTCCTTCCTCATACTCTTCCCACGAATGAATGTGGGAGAGACCCTTACCCTCATTTGCAGCTGCAAAAAGGTTAGAAATTTCAGAGGGGAGCGTTAATTTTGTGCTCAGAGTAAGATACAAAGGCTCTGGCTCATCAACGCCATCGTTATGGCAAAGTTGGAGGTACAGCTCAACGATCTGGGATAAAGTCACCTTGGATATTTGCAAGGAATCCTGGAAGCATTGATCAGCAAATGCATTTCTCATTAATTCAATGCAAACATACCTCGCTTAGTTGGAGATTCAGGGATTCGATATCTACAACCAACACCTCGTCTTCGCCAACATCCTCCCCGAGGACTTGGCGACAAGACGCGAGTAGTTTACCAACATCTTGGTGTGCAAGGCTTTCATCTTCAAGAAGGAATGTTTCTGAAGAATCACCTTCCTGAGGCGGGAACAGGGAAATTTCGCTATCCTGATAGAGGACCTTAACAGGATATAGATGTGGTATATGCTGAGCCGAGTCAGCTTCTTCATGGTCCGCCTCTTCAACGTCCTTTGTCTCGGCCCGATTCTCCTGCTGATCCACAGAAGGATATACTTCGGCGGTTTCATGATTTTCGGTTTCCCCTTCATGCTCTGATGGCTCACCCTCTCCATCGCCGACAACATATGACGGTTGAGATTCTACAGGAGCTGCGTTGTTAGCGTCGACGCGTTGATTATCCTGTTGCTCAGTTTGACACTGGTCACTCTCAGAGTCTTTGACCACTTGCTCCGTATCATGACCGTCGCATTCGTCATTAGCATGGACCTCATGAGTCTCATGAACCTCTTGGACCTCATGAACATCCTTAACTTCATGAACATCCCGAACCTCGTGAACGTCATGGACATTATTCTCTTGGTCATCATGGGGTTCCACTACTTCTTTTTTGGGGCGTTGCTTTTCCGCGAGGCCATATTGCTCTGGAAGATCCGCCGTGCCGTGGACATCCTGGCGGTCTTCGGGTGCGTGCTCGACATCAGCGACGATACCCTCGTGCGTCTCGGGTACCGGCGCGTCAATATCTTCTTCGTATTCCTCTTCCACCATTTCTGCCTCGTATGTCTCTTCGGTTTGATAGTAGATATGATCATCCTGTTCATGTGTCTGCTGATGACTGTCATCCGCATCGACCATGGCGCGCTCAGCAATCTCATCTACCATATCGGCATCATTCGTCGAGTCTGGAATGAGTCCTTGTTCATGATAGGCTTCGGGCGACGCGTCCGCCACGTCAAGGTCATGATCTGCATTTGAGGCTTGATCTTCCATGACATCAAGATCAATCTCGAAATCGTCCGCATTCCCTTGGTATGGAGAAGCCATCTCCATTGTGTCATCGCCAAGTGAAACTTCCATCGTGGAAAAAACTACCGGAGGAGCGGTAGTCATGACATACGACTGGGATAGAACCGAAGTGGAGGAAATAACTGTAGGGAGGACTGCCGACTGGACGCGTCGTTGCAGTCTTGGTCAGGTCGAAATCAAGAGTCCAGACACAGGACAAACGTGTGAAACAGAGAAGACTATATGAGATAAGTGAATGAGACACAACAGTGGACACAAAGACATCCAGCCATGTGTTTTTTTCACACTGTACAAGAAGAAACTTGCAGGACTGACTAAGTCTGTGGACAAATCTCGATATGGGGAGAGGCAAGAAGACCGACGCGGGCAGCTCTTGTGCTACTGTAAGCGAGGGGTTAGCGCGGTGCACGGACCAATAAGCGCCGGAGTGTCCAAAGAGAACAACAAGCGCTTCCGCTAAGGCAACTGGGACGGTCTATCTGGCTTTCGACACCGGAGACACCAGCATCGCGCCTCTTCTCTTTGTACATATTTGATGACAGTGATTTGTTAAAGGTCCTTTATTGGCGCTGGTGTAGTCATGGTTTGTCTCATCGCTCTATTTGAGATCTCAGTTGCCTGCTAATGACTGCGCACACAGGTCGTCCTCGCAGCTTCGATATGCACCCGCGGGGGCAAACCAGTTCTCTCACGTCAGTTCCGTGAGATTGCTCGCTCAAGAGTCGAAGCTCTACTTGCATCGTTCCCAAAACTTGCGGACTCGGGTACCCAGCACACAACTGTCGAGCAGGACAATGTGCGCTTCGTCTACCAGCCGCTGGACGAGCTCTACATCGTGCTCATCACGAACCGGCAGTCGAATATCCTGCAGGACATAGACAGCCTCCACCTTTTTGCGCAGGTGACCACGAGCATCTGCAAGAGCCTGGATGAGCGCGAGATCCTACGCAATGCCTTTGAGCTGCTCAGTGCATTCGATGAGCTGGTCACTTTGGGATACAGGGAGAACCTGTCCTTGTCACAAATCAAGACATTTTTAGAGATGGAAAGTCATGAGGAGAGGATACAGGAGATTATTGAGAGGGTACGGTAACAGTAATACCCTTGAATTGATCGTCTGCTGACTTAGTGGTAGAACAAAGAGCTCGAAGCCACTGAAGAGCGCAAGAGGAAGGCGAAGCAGCTCGAGATGCAACGTAAGGAGGCCGCCCGCTCTGGCCGTGGCATGGCTCCCAGAGCACCAACCTACCCCGTCTACACGCCTCCATCCCGCCCATCTGTCCCAGAGACATATGATACCTATGAAGCGGAGAAGAAGAAGTCGTTCGCTAAGTACGGGCTTCTGAGTAATTCTCGCGTTTGGCTTCTCACTGACAGATTACAGGCCCTTACCTACGCGCGGAAAAGGTATGCAACTCGGGAAGAAGTCCAAGACCACGGATATCTACGAGAAAGTCCGTGGTGATTTGGGCCCTGAAGCAGAAGAGTCCTCTCCTCTTGTTGCATCTCAGGCTTCCACTCCAGCCGCCGAGACCTCCGCTCTTGACTCCCTGTCCGCAGATCGAGAGCCTGTTCACATAACCGTGGCCGAGACTATATCGGCCAAACTAACCCGCGAAGGAGCTCTGAAGTCCTTCGAGGTCAAGGGCGATCTGCAGCTCCGTATCTCCGATCAGTCTTTCACCAAGATCAAGCTCGATTTGACCGCCAACCCGACGCATGGCGCGCAGTTCCGTACACACCCGAATGTCGACAAGGCTCTATTTACCAATTCCAATGTCATCCAATTAAAGGATACATCCAAACGCTTCCCTGCCAATAACTCCATCGGCGTCCTGCGCTGGCGAGTCGCCACTTCCGCATCTGACAGCGCCGACATTCTTCCCATCACTTTCACCGTCTGGGTCAACAAGGGCTCGGATTCGACCACCGTCACGGTCGAGTACGAGCTGACTGGCTCCGATAGTCTGCACGATGTTACAGTCACTATTCCCTACGGCACGACAGAGCCCACCGTGTCCAGCTTCGACGCTGTCTACGAGGTCTCGGGTGACAGCCTGGACTGGAACATTGGTACAGTCGACGAGTCTAATCCTTCTGGTAGCTTTGAGTTCGAGTGCCAGGGAGGTGACGGTGATGAGAATGAATTCTTCCCCATGAGCGTGCGCTTTTCTAAGACCAAACCATTCGTGGATGTCGATGTCACTGGCGTCTCTCTCCTAGAAATGGAAGGTGAGAGCGTGGGATTCTCCAGGGAAGTGAAGAGCGTCGCGGAGGGTTATGTGATCGAGTAATTCAGTTATGGGAGTCTAGCCTACTAATACTGCTTGGGTTTCCGGTTTCCCGTGTTTTATTCTATGCCTGGTTCTTCGGTCAGGGTTTACTATTATTCCAGCACTTCATCCCGTCCTGCCTGTTGCTCTCATGCGATTATGGAGATCACTGGGACCATGGGTTCGCCCCAGAGTATTGAATTGGCAGATAGAAATGGGAAAATGAAATACAATTTCAGATAAAATTCGTGCTTGCTTAATAAACGCAAATTCTTGGATCATGAATTCTACGACGAGCACCACAGCCCCTGACCTGTAGCTTGAAACAGCTTATTCATTTTTCATAACACCTGTATCTCTCTCGCGGTGATGAAAAGGGCCATCTGGTGCTCCTGAAAGCATTGCAAAATGACCATCGCAACCGAGTCAGAGCCGAGTCATCGACGTCAGCAGGAAAGACTACAACTTTCATCTGACGGGCGCGGATACTTCATCCGCTCTAGTTCCTTGCAAGGCCTGAACTACCATGGTGAACGGGTCAAGAGACCACCACAAGTGCCAGGGGACAAGACAGTGATTATTGGAACATCAAGTACGTACTGTAGAATGTTCGTGAAAAGCGGACACGGAAACCCCCTGTCAATGTCTGCAGGTACCGTGAGACATCCCCTCAGGCCTGAAGTCCTGCATGTCAGGACGCACTGAAAATTCCTCTCTGGGATTCCTGCATCCGCTGATGGAGTCAGACTACCGACCTGTTTCCGAGAATAGGGCCGTCTAGGGCCACTCGGCCATGCTCTTGCGTTCCGCAAAACGTGTACGACTGGGTACGAAGGATGTAGGTACCCGGGATGTGGCTCAGAGAAATCGTCGTCCAGGTCCAGGGCAAAGTTGCCCGACCGTATGGGGCATGCAAAGTCTACAATGCGGTCAGAATCCGGTATAGGAGTTCTCCGAGGAAATGGACGCTGATAGCACTTACCCAGCAGCGGAAAGAAGTTGAACTTACACCCTGTTAGATGCCAGGGGGACAGGTGAAGCTGATTAAACCAAAACAGAACGCTATTCAGTTCCTGTAGATTGCGTCCGTGCAGAGTACAGAGCACGGCCGCTGCAACGCGCTTAGGCGCACGAGCTGCAGCGACAGGGCGTCTTCTGTGCGGCACCTTTGGCTTTCCCACCGCCTGTTCAGCATCAAGAATGATCCTTACCCCTGAGAACCCATCGCAATGTTTCCTTTCACTTCGATGCTGTCCCCCCACTAGTGTGACGCTAAATATGCAGGGACAGGTACCGGGCTGTTCAGATTTGCCCTGATCTGCCATTCACCATGCCGACTGTCTTGGAAATTGACGCAGGAGAGCATCGGTTGTCTTCTCTTCGTTTCCATCATTCCGAAAGATACCTGCCAGGCCTACCAAGCAACTGGGGATGCGAGCCGGACACCCCGAAAGTCAATTCGAGGCCCATCGCACACGCGTCAAGGAGTATGCGGGCATTTGTGGCGGCTGATATCGTTCCTGGCATCTTAGAGTTATCTGCCAGAGCAACCACGCTCTTTTGCGGGGAAACACGAGGAGAGCTCGGATCACCAACTGGCGCATGTATTCCCCGGTTCCTGGACCTCGCCCCTTGCATTGTTTGTGAAGAGCACCTTATCGCGTGAAGATATCGAAGCGCAGTCGTTACCCCTCACTCAACCAGCCATCATGCCCATGGAGGAAGCTCCGGATGTGGAAACCGTACATAGAAGAAGCTTAGGCCTAGACTCTGAACAATTTCCCGCGGTCGACGTCCGGCTGCAGGTCCCTGACCCACAACGTAAAAAAATCGTCAAGATGGATACATGCCTCAGGCGTAAGTACTTGTCTGCTAACCGACTCATAGTGCGCTTAATCTTCCAACCTCCTTCCCATACCTACTTAAGCGCCGGCTCTAGTTATGCACGATTTATGCAGGTCCCTCAAAGCCCCAAAAATGGAGCTGCGCCGTACGACAGGAGTCAAACTAGAACTCTGGGGACCGTCCGATTCGCACGGAGCGCGCCTGAAAGCAAACCTGACAGGGTTCGGACAAAAACGCCGTAGGGTAGACTACCAATCATGCGCTGAAATAGTCGGCAGGCCCGCGCGGGGCAATGCTGATAGCTTCTTGACGGATGCATCATCATGAACTCCGTACCTGTCCTAAGCAGTCTCATCCAGTAATCGCAAAGCGATCAAGAGTACCTGGCCCCTTTTCACCTCACACATGGCGTGCAAGGATCCATCTTCCACAAGCATAACTCTCAATTAGTGCCGGACATTCGGCGAAGATGCATCCCTTGAGATGGAAAAAAAAGGTCGATGTCTCCGAGACAAATCCCGCTAATACTGCTACGAAAGGCGTTGCATGGCCTAAGGACGGCACTAGTCTATTGAAGCCTCGTAGAAACGCATCGAAGAAGTTTATGCATATGTCTATCAGAAAAGGGATTCAGCCGATGATGGCCGCTGTTCTTTCCCCCTCAGCTCATCCTGATTTCTGGCTGATACAACGTGAGATGGTTATCCGAGAGACAGGGCAGTGACGTCAGTCAAAATGGACTTGTTAGCCTATGATACTAGTCTTTAGTCCAGTGGACCTAAGGAATTGACCAATTCTTATCTTTGTTTTGTAAGAGGATTCTTTTTCCTATTTCAGCCGATAAAACATGGCGTTCTCATCGATGTTGTGTAGTAACCATAAGTAGCATAGTAGCACTCTTGTAAGCCTATATTCAGAGAGTTTTGCGGAAGGGCTTATTGAACTTCTGGTATATTCTCGAAATGTTTTTTGAAGTCTGTAACAGGGGTCGATGCAAGAGATTGATCACAATAACAGCTTTTGAGAACCTTGACCGGGAAGCTTCGTAATCCTCCGCCGTCTGGTCTCACATTCAGGCCCCAAACAGAGGGGTCATTCGCTACGCGACACTCCAGAAGAATAATTCATTTCTTCCTAATCTCCAATGCCCGGCGACCAGGCTCCCTGAGCAGGGAGGATCGGTCCTTAGAGTGCTCTATCAGCTGAGAACCCCACAATATGACCGGAAAGTGCCTACATTCTCTTACCATGCCGTTGTACGCAATTAGTCAACCATGATCCTTGCTCTCGCATGTACGACCCTGTTTTCAAGGTACACAGGGGGCGACGTCTAGTCTATTCGCAAGTGTCAGAATGTCAAGCCACCTGCTCTCATGAAATACTCCTACTACTCCCTCCCATTGCCAACATACATTAGGTATTTAGAAGGCGAATAAATGAGATTTCTTACGCAGCATGAACCTCATACATCAGCAAAAAGGCAAATAAAATGTACAGATCGTAATCCAAGTCCCTAAATGACCTCACTGGGAACTGGCAAGAGAATCACCTACCATGTCACTTCACTGGGCTTGGCTCTAAGTCTAGATCCCGTCGGGGAGCACGGGTTCCAGACGATTGGATGACGTTTCCAACAAATCATGATGCATTACCGGCTGTAACCAAGGTGCCACACAACCTGCTATAGTCTGCTATAGTAAATTTGCCGAAGATGCGGATCGCCGATCTGACAGGGTGATCACCTTCCGATCCGCCATGTCTCGGCTGCTAGAAAAATCCCCATGCCGCTGCGTACTACACAGTATCATAGAGGCCACTAAATCAAAAAAATCCTACAATGCGAAGTTTTACGACCCGAAATCCCATGGAGTCTACACGCCTTTGGCGAAGACGTCACGCAAATTACAGCATGCTACTGTACATATGCCTGTGAGGGGCCCTAGGCGGGTAGCCTAAGGCTAGATAACTGGATCCTTCAGGGTCAAGAGCCTCTCTGATGGGCAGACCTGAGGTAAGGCCCACTACTAAAGTTGGTCAGACCACTCCAGACACCGCGCTTATTATACCCCTACTTAACCGCCCAGCAGCACTTTTCTGGCTTGAGACGCCTCACCGGACACTCGACTGCCGTCATCGGGAAGCGGAGCCAAGGCTACAGCGAAGCTAATGTTGAACCAAGACAAGGATCCTTCTATCCAGGTACGTAGCGTAATGTTAACAGGTAGTACATGTTGTTATCAGCTTCCAGTAGTACTTACATACTAGTTTAAGATCCCGAGGTCTTGCCTGTTGGGCTTTGTTCCTTGTTTCTTTTGCTCTCTATTGCGTAGTCGGAGAAATTATACGATAAGGATAGCAATAAGTATCTATAAGAATAGTACCTGCATATCTGCTCGGGCTGTTCCTGATTGAACCATGACAGTATTGGATATGAAATGTCACGTGTATGGCCAACGACAGGAGCTGCAACGAGGGAGGCGAGGAAATTACCTAACATTTCATGCAGCTTGACCTCACATCCAGCACATCTCCTTACTGCCACATGGATGCACTTTGATACACCCTGCTTTCTTAGCATCTCAATTTTCCCCCACCCCTCCCCACTTTGCCCCGCACGCTCGGTCTCGAGTGCACTTCCAGATTGCAGTCCCTCTTCCCGGGGGGTCTCTTCGGGGGCTTGGTGCCCTGCCGGATTCACCACGGCTTTACAAGGGTTGCCAGCTCCATTTTGAGCGTTGGCATTTGGCGTAGAGACAATTGAAGATTGAGCTCCGAAATGGAGGCGTGAAAGTGGCGTTAGTACGGACCTGAGATACTAACAGCGACCATCTGCATGACATGTGCTGACTGCCCATGGCGTTAGCTTCTTCAGCGTACATGACTGGTCTACAGTGCTTCGTACAAGACGGTTACTGGCATGTAATGGCAGCATAATCTATTCTTGTAGAATAGAAGACGTCAGGATTATCGTTCTCTTTCCGCATTCGTCTTACGCTCAATGAGGAGACCCGCGGGGCAGGTTGGGAGAAGGACCACTTCGTCGTGGCATATCCCCAGATGATAACAGGGGTATCGCTGGAAACAAAGTCTTCCTCGTCTCGTTCGGCGAGTCATGTCTCAACCTTTGCCCGTTGACCAACTCTCCACAAGAACGTTTCCACCGGTTCATGCAAGGTCAGCGCGGAAGCTCATCCCTGACTGGAAAGGCGAACGGTATGGCGAAGCCTTGGCCTCGTTGACAGTTGAAACATACAGGAAGTGGATCCAAGCACAAGGGAACGGACTATGGACTCTACTTCTGGTCAATTGCCACAACTGCTCCAAAATGGATATCAGTCAATGATTACGAAGATCTACGGCTCTACAGGGCAATTGAAGACCCCTGAAGAACGAGGTAAGTGTTCCAATGAGGCTGTTCTGCCGGATGCAAAGTTACTGTGGACCAATTTCCTACTACGTATATATGTGTATACATACTTGGTATTCAATAGCAGGAAAAACCCCGCATGAGATGTCTGAGACTTCATTGCAGCTGATCTTTGGAATGCTCTGGCTCAGGATATCGCTAAATTGCGATTTCTACTTATCAGGGCAAGGCTGCAAACAGTCCTGTTGATGTTCAGCGAAACTGATAGCTGTGCTTGTTTATATCGTCCATCGACTGATTCCCTAGACCCTGAGAGCCGTTAGCTGCAGAAGATAACAAACTTTAGAAGCTGAGAGGGGTGACATCTTTAGGTGGGGATACCTTAGGGTCTTCTCTACCGGTCTGTCCAATAGCGAGAGCCTGACCCAGCGAGGACCCCTACTGGAGAATATGGGAGGCGATTTTTAGATCATTGTATGAACGAAGGCCCAGGAGAGATTGCAGCCACTGCAGTACCCATCGATGGCGAATTGCGTGACCATTCCCCGAACCTAATGCATGCGCCGGGACGGTCTCTCGGTTAGACCCTAACAATACCTATGTAGAGGCAATATCTCTTGCTAATCAGGATGGCTCAGGATGATTCTGCATGCGTTCTAGCGGTCGCCACAATTGTCGACTCCTAGAACAGAAGATGAGTCGGACATATCATCCGCCTCTTATCCTGAGAGCTGATTCCTTCTCAGACCCCTTGTCTAGCTCCAAAATTTCAACCTCATAGCAGGGTGTTTAGATACTGGCTAGCTTCCACCTTGATGCTCAGGTTCCCATAGTGTCTCTTCCAGTGTCTCGCATTCCCCACTCGCATTTACTTTCCGGTCTTTGACGCACCATTTGCTTATAGGGGAACCCTTGTTAAAGGCCCAAGAATAAATGTGTCTTGAGTTACGCCTTGTTACCTCTGGATAGGACGCCCTCCATCCGCTTTCCTCCGTGTCGCCATTCGTGCCCTCATCTGGATACCTTCAACTTTCCTCGAGAACAACTGTCTTTACAACTCTCTTCTATGTCCCATTAAGCATCTTTGTCACGGTTCCTGCCTTAATCTGGACACCTCAGGACTTCAACTTCTGTTGAAAACAAGCCCCCTTTACGGCTCTCTTCAGCATCTCATTGGAACAATAAGGGGCCATTTACAGCTCCTTCATTCTACACGTCCGACGCATAGTTTCAACAGATTGAGGTCTTCAGAAGGGCCGCCTGCTACTGTTTGAAATCGAGGTAAATAAGACAACTAGCCAGAGAACCTTGAGAGGATATAACTAATGTTTTTTTTGGGAATTCCTTCAGAAACTCCCTATTTGGATCATCTCATTTACATTTTATATTCGACCACACGTGGAGCATTTTACAAATGGACAGCTTGCAATTCCAGACATGGACAGAACAGCCATCTTGTTTCAAGCTGGCTTATCATGACACTGAAACTTGTAGTCAACTATCAAACACGGTGGGTCCGCATACCCCATTACGAAATGTTGAATACATTCATGAAATCAACTAAGAGCTATTACTAGGATGATCCAATGTCACGTTCTCCGGTGAATGATGCTGACCGAATGAACTCAAAGAAGATGGCTATTCCCAGGCTTCCGGAAGGCGCGGAGTCGGCTTTTACTTCCCCTGGGCGGTTTCACCGTCGCCATGTACGTCGAGCGTGCGAGTCATGCAGGCAACGAAAGACGAAGTGTACAGGAGATAAATCAGGCTGCAGGAATTGTCGAGAGGCAGGAATTATTTGTTGCTACACAGATGGCAAAAGAGAGAAATCGAAGAGGTACGAAAAATAAACAGTCAATTTACAGGGCGCTGTCAATGTGCTGATTCAAAATATAAAGGCAGCTTGCGAGTTTGTCGGCTAAGGTACAGGCTTATGAAGAGGTCATTCGGAAGCTAAGCCTTAGTTTTGGCGTTTCAGACGAACAGCTCATGAACAGCGCCATGACAGCCGTACGTACAAACGACATATCTCGCTTCTAGGCCTGTCTGATCAAATTAGGAGGCAACTCATGGTCTGCTATTGCAATCCGATCTCTATGCAGCTGCATCGAGAGGCCGGAAATTTTCAGGAAGCTCCGGCTCAGACAGACCTTCTTCCCGGTCGTCGTCAGTCGGATCTTCTGACGAGGTTGACCATGTTGAGGAAGACTTCAATCGAGATGAAGTTACACGTGCGACCGGATTTATTGGCAAAAGTTCAGAGATAACCTGGCTGCAAAAGTTGGGTAAGGAACTCAATCATGAATCCGACTCTCGGCCAGAAGCTTGTTCCGACGGTGTCCAGAATGGACAGTCTTCTCCGTCTCTGGCCTCGAGAGTTGATGGTCGTAGTGACTCCCCCGTAGCTTCCTCGAGCTACTTTCTGGACGATTTGAACATTGCTATTCCAGCGCAGGTCGATCCATACGAAGTACCGTCGCGTGAAACCGCTGGTAAGCTGTTCAATGCTTACCTCACTTCAGTCCATCCTTCGTTTCCCATCATCGGTATCTCTACTTTTGTTTCACAATATCAATTGTTTTTCAGCCAGCCATCTGTGAAACCGGGAAACAAATGGTTGGCCATACTGAACCTGATATTCGCAATTGCTGCTAGATACTCCCACCTTGTTCGTGCCGAGTGGAGAGATCACGAAAATGATCACCAGATATATTTCGCACGAGCAAGAATACTCAGCATGCAGGATCAATTTTTTGATCATCCGGACCTGCAGCAGCTACAGGTCGAGGGTCTGGCATCCTTTTATCTTCTATCAATAGGCCAGATAAACAGGTATGTTCAGAACCCCTCGTCACCACCCTGAAGATTGTATATACTATCTTCCCTGGTTAAACCTCAGCTCACAAAGACATTCTTGCCAGATCATGGAAGCTATGTGGCAGCGCAGTCCGTGGAGCTGAGGCTCTCGGTCTACATTTGAGAAACGTGGGCATCTATACATCCGATACGTCTAAGGAGATACGATACCGCGTTTGGTGGTCATTATACACTATTGAGCACTTGCTCAGCGTGATGACCGGGCGACCTACCTGTATAATCGATGGCACATGCACAACACCCCTGCCGGTTCCATTCGACGAGAGTGATTTCCAGAAAGAGGAAGTGGCCCAACTCATCAGCAACCCGTCACGAAAAAGCTCAATTGTCCAAGACCGCGTGGCCGACTGCTCCAATAATATGCCGAGTCCGAACCAGGCGGAAGCTGCAAATACGGAGGCCTCTACTTCGAAAGCTCCAGAAGTTGGAAGCGCTGAATGGCTGAAAAGCCTCCCACCGAGCATGTCGCTGTATTTTGTGCAACTCGCGAGTCTGACCTCGATCGCCAAGCGTGTCAATATCAAGCTGTACAGTGCTGAAGCCATGCAATCGCCGTGGCCCAGCATCGAGTTTACAATCCAGAGTCTGATGCTCGAAACTGATTCATGGCTCCTGAATTTGCCGGAACCTTACGACTTCACCTCGTTGCAGACATCACAGTCCCTTCTTGGCCAAAGGATCAGCCTGGCATTTCTCTTCTATAGCACAAAGATGGCCATCACACGACCATGCCTCTGCCGCCTGGACTCAAACCACGCACAAGGCAACAAGACATACGACTTCTGCAGCAAGACAGCCGCCGAATGTGTCGATTCTGCCTGTCACATGCTAAGGCTTTTGCCTGATACACCGGACTCCGTTCTCCTGCATAAGATCTCGCCGTGGTGGTGCGTCCTGCATTACCTGATGCAGGCAACGGCAGTCCTACTCCTGGAGCTGGCCTTTCGGGCACAGCACGTCCCAGACAAAGCCGAGACGGTCTCAAAGGCAACCAAGAAGGCGATCGAATGGCTCCACGACATGTCCAAATCGAGCACTGCTTCGTACCGCGCGTGGAAGCTGTGCGATGGTTTCCTGCGCCGTTTGGCACCGCACGTCGGCATCGACGTCAGCGACCTGCCCTGCAGCTGCAGCAGCAACAGCAGCAATAACCACAATAACAACGACGAACCCAGCCTCGCGAACAACAACAGTGACAATCCCGCCGCGACGGTCAATTTCACCGCTACAACCCCGCTGGACACCATCTCCTGCCCGCTCATGGACCAGACAACGGCGACGACGACGACGACGACGACGCCGAATCCTCCTCCCGTCCCCCCGTTCCCCTACGGTCTGGAGCAGCCGGACATCCTCGAATTCCTCAAGCCGGAGAAACCGCTGTCCATCCGCAGCGGGTACGACGAGTACCTCCCGTACGACCCCGCGACGGGCCAGATCACGGGGTCGTTCTTCCCCACGTCGGCGAACATCGACCTCGAGCTGGGGTACGTGTGGGGCGATCCGATCTGCTAGATTGTTTATATTATTATTATTTTGTGTGATTGCCCATGCGTCGATATCTCCGGAAAGAAAAGGAAAAAAAAAGGGGGGGAAAGCATAGATACAGTCTGTATGTATGTATGTACCTGCATACTAAACAGCATTGTGTTTTGCTTGTTTTGTTCGAGTATTATTGTACCTGGTGAATTTGATTTAATTCAGCACAATTAAGTATAGTTGTGGTTAGGTGTCAGTACAAAAATTTTACTGCCAGGCATCCAAGCGCTGACAGCTATCAAGATGGAAGAGAAAGAAAAGAAAACTTGGGGGTGAAAAAGAGGAAATTAATCAAAAAGTCACCTGATTTTTTTTTCTTTCTTTTCCTATTCGAGCTGTTTCTCCTTCTCATTCCTTATGTGATGTATGGGAAGGGAAGAAAGAAAAGAGGACCTTAGGTACATACTCATTATGTTCTGTAGCTAGCTAGCTTTCTTGCATCTTCATTTATTTCTTTCTTCTGTCACAGACATGAAAACAGAACAAAAAGCACAAAAGTTCTACTGCTTGGAAAAAAATAAATATGGAATCATCTATTTTCCATCCAAGACCCTTGCCATCAAGTCGAGTCGAGTTGAGTTGATAAATCTGATATGATATATCTCGGACAGCCACCAAGCCAGACAGAGGAGGGAGGAGGGAATGGGAAGAATCAGAGAAAGAAATGAAAGACTTGGTATTTGTATATGTCGGTTGTTTGTTTGTTTTTTGTTAGATAGATTCATCGGTTTATATATAGATATACGAGTTTCACACTCTTGTTGTTCAAACCTGAGCATAACTAGCGGAGCACACGGAATTGGGACTGGAAAAAAAAATCATAATCATACCCGGGGTACCTATTTTTATTTTGTTATTTTTTGAAACAAAGCACTGGTTATGATTTTTTTTGGAACTTCTTGGGAAAGAAGAAGAATAAATAACAAGAGAGCATGATTTTTTTCGCCCTTCACTTGACTCCACAGTCAATATCATATCACATATCACACGAATGTTAAGTAAATCGCTGTTAATAGCTAAAAGTTTGGCGTTTGAAATGATTTCCATTTGCACTCACTGCAGCTTATATTCCCACAGAGAGAGAAGGCTTGCAAAGGCAATATTGTCTTTTTCATTATTATGGCCCAGCTACTACTATTATAATAGACACCTGCAATTAGATTAAGTAGGATAACTCCTGCGCTATTTATTCATTAGCTCTATAATAGTAATAGATTCCACCCGTATATTTATCCTTCCAAGCTACTATCCTTGAAGAAGTCGGAATCGGATAGTTAGTGATAGTAACAGAAATAGACAGAACCGATCGAAAAAGGTCCATCCGCCCACATACTCATACTACACAGTAGTTCCTTGTATTACTTCTATTTCTATTTCGGAAACCGCACACTGTATGTACAAGCTCTAAGACTATTATCCAGGAGCTACAATTCTCAACACTAGGTCTAGAACGCTCCGAATGCAAGCAAAACCTACAGTATCTGCGGAAGTAGCCGGGACGCGCCAGCCACAACATGGTTTAACTAAATCCACGGAACCGCATCTGGGGCTGAGAACATTCTGCTCCTATTCTAGGTAATACTTAACGTCATCGTCAAATATGACGCTGCGACCGGGTAATAATCTGCGCAAAAGGTAGGTAGGTGACCAGGAGTTTTTGTTATTTTCTTTAAAAAAAATTTATCGATATCCTATATCCTATCTTATAGTTTAAGTTTCCCAGTTCCTCCTCCTCGCCGTGAAGAACAGCCTCGCGTCCTCCTCGGGCGAGCCGGGTGGTAAAGGTCCCGGGAAGAGTGAATCTGAAGGGGTGCAGCGTACGGCGATGATCTTTGAATAGCGTATGTCGATGGTCTCGGCCCTGCGCAGGGAACGGTTCATCCACGAACTCGGACTCGAACCCGCGCTAATGGGGGGCGACGACTTCTTCCAGAACCGCAGGACCGGGCCAAGCAGGCCCCGCGCGTCGCCGACGAATCGCTCGATGCAGTCGAGTGCAGGGAGCAGGCGGCGGCGGATGCCGCAGCCGGTGTGGTTCGAATCGATCTGATAGTCGGGGCATTGCCGGAGGGAGGCGATGATAGCCGTTATGTCGGTCGGGGGGCCTGCCGCGGCACGTTGAGAGCTGCTCTCCGCAGAGGAGTTTTCGATACTATTCAGGTCAGATTCATCTCCAGGATCCACGGAGAAGCCGGGATCGATCAAGGTAGACCCCAAGAAGACGGTCTTCGTGCGCATGGCAAAGAAGCGTGTCATTTCGCCCAGATGGAAAGCATCGCATGCTCTGGAATTGCTGAAACCCCAGCGGCATTGGAACGGACGGGTCCGGCCCGGTGCAGCATTCGGTGCTGTCGAAGTCGGGTTTGGAACGGACGACTTGGAGTCGTTAGGGTCCTCGAGCGCGCCGTAAATGCGGAGAAAATGTGCCTGAAGATCTGTAATCGTGTTGAGAACGCACTGGCGTCTATAATATAACTCCTCTGATAAATGGACAAAAGAGTTAGCTAGATCCAATAAGCCTTACACTTATTCCTGAGCATCGACGCCAAAGTTACCTTCTAGTCCATCCGGTAGATACCACCAGCGGGGACTTCCTGGGTCGGGAGCACAAACCTCGTTGACCCACGACTTCGAGCCAAGCACGATCAATGTATGCGTTAGAATCTGGAAAATAGTGTGCTCCTCAAGAAACATTGCTATAAATATAATCTGCCGGATGCGTTCCTCGTTCAGTTTCAACAACGCAGAACTGAACTTGGATAGCGGGACTTTGCCCTTCCCCAAAGCATAGCCCGATCTCTTGAGCGTCTCTCGGACGATATGCGGGGAGTTAAACAGATCTGCTATTTCGATCAGACCGGCGATGAGCGACGGAGACTGACGTTGCAGTTCTCCCTCAAAACGACCCTTCTCAGAATCATCTAAAAAATCGAGAGAGAGTATTTTGAGAAAAAGGCCGATAACATCCATCCTGTGTTTTCTCGGCAGACGGTCCACGTTCAGCTTCACGGTAGGCAGGTCGTTCCTAGGGACATCCCTGGGCGGCTTGCCATCCCCACTACGCGCTTGGAGCTCCGACTGCCGACTCAGTTCTGCTTTCCTTTCCATGAAGGTTCTACCCTCGAAGAACTTGTTTGGGTCCAGCAAGGCAGCAAAATAGGGGCTGTTCTTCGTGAGATCATCACTAGAGACCTGCCATTGATATCGCATAGGGGGCAATCTCGAGGGATGCTCATCTTCATCTGTGTACTCAATGATCACGTCTCCGTTCTTTGAAATGACTTTATAGATCAGTCTGGAGCCAGTCGAAGCAGCATCAACGCTTTGGGAGCCATTAGTGATGAGAGGAGGCTCTTCCGACGCCGGTGACTGCGACGATGTGGGAGTGGCATCCCGTGAGAGCAGGACCTTCGAGGCCCCAGCAGCTTTCGGAGCAGAAGGCAACGGGGGATATTCAGAATCCATCATGTTCTCCAGGGACCTGCTCTTGCAAAGTCCATGCTAGAAGGCACCCAGTCTGACTTTGGGTATCTTGAAGAGAGGGTCGAGACAGGAATCCATGTAGTCCCTGAATATGTCTGCAGACATATAAACACAAATATATATTTCAGCTTCATGCAAGAGCTGCTTCGTCGGCGGATTCAACTGGAGACAAAAGCCCAGTCATGGCGCCTGGCTGATAGCGGACAACGCAAGAATAACGGGAAACAGAGGTGAGTCGGGAAAACTAGAAACTCAAGTCTCTCTGTCTATTAATTAGGTGATTCAAGTTCACCCCATGGCATCAAAGGCCGATCCAAGTCTGGACATGATGAATCATTTCCAAGATGCCGCCGGAGACGGAGATAAATCGCCACGGAGGGACGCGACTGCCGTGTCATGTGATTGGTTACTCAGCAGAGCCAGGATCGTTGATTGAGAGCCTCACGGCTCAGGCCACACATATGGATGTTTCTCATCTTACAGCGCCCTACTGTAACGACAGGCCTAGATGGCTAGACCAAAGGGGGTCGTTGGTTTATCTTGAGGACAGAAAACAAGGGGGTGAGCAATATAATAGTAAGAATAAGCCTGTGTTACTAGCACGCATACAACTTGCTTGTCCACAAAGACTGCATTTCCACTTGACTGCCTACTAGGTACTGTTAGGGGCAGTATTGGCTCTTTCTATTTTGGGTGGTTCTGTGGAGGGAGCAAGTTGCGGTTTCCCAATTGGTTCAACACTTCATTATTCCGGTATCTTAGGCACTGAAGCAGTCTCTCATATTCATCCTCTCCATCTTTGACAGAGAGCATCCGGTAAACTGAAGGTTCTACAGTTTCTAGATCCTCCTGAATAAGAAGTTTTCAGTACTAGCCTGCTAGGTGGTCCTTATGTACCAAAGGACGCGACTACCAAGATATTTCCTACACGCCTATGAGAAGACACTCGTGTCTGGTCTTTACCGATCCAAGTTCTTGACTCAAGCTCATCGCACATGATGAGGTGCAGAATGGCTAGCAGGTGAAACAAACATCATAAAAGGCTCGTTGCATACCTAACCATTTCAATCATAACAAGATCCGAAACACCATGCATATCAACTCATGCAGCCATACTTCTGACAGCCGCCGAAGGAACCGCACCCGCGGTCTCTTTGCCGGTCAATACTACGCCCAACTGCTGACCATTTCCTGCGGCTTCTTTGTCCGACAATTCGTCAGGAGACGGGTGCTTTGGCTTCATGAAAGGCCAGTGTCCCTTCTTCTCATAATATATCAGGGATAGGAATCCAATGATCACTACTAGCCAGTACAAGTTGTACGACAGGACGCTGCCGTATGTGGCGGAGTTCTGCCAGCCGAAGATCGAATTGAAAACACCCCATCCACCTCCGCCGTTGATTTCAGGGTTGCAGCACTGCCAAAAAAATTAGCTATTGGAACAGCAGAGAATGATTAAGAGGAGCCACTAACGTTTACATGCCACACGCTCTGTCGAATGTTGTAAGAGCCGGGTCCCGACCCAGTCTCTGCAGCATCACCACCAGTAAGGTGGTTCCACTACTTGCTGTCAGTGATCGAACTGGGTGTATTGGAGTAGGCAATGATCACGTACATGGTTCTGCTCAAAGAACCAAACTGATTTGGAGAAAAGGCCAGCGGCAACTAGGTACAGGAAGCAAGTGGAGACGATCAGGAAAATCTGAACAGGGGCAAAGTTACCACTCCTGGGGTGAATGTCAATCAGAACAGTGCTCCGGGGCAACTTTGCTAGATAAATTTACTCACGCGTAGATCAGGTAGCCGACAGCGAATCCGGCTATTATACCAGCAATGGTTGGGATCGGGATGGCGGACGCCGGAACCCCAAGACTGACCCCGCCGATGAAGACAACGGCTTCTAGGCCTTCTCTCAGGAGCGTGATAAATGGCAGTATGAACATGGCATATTTCTCGCAGAATCTCTTGAATCGAGAGGTGGCCGTCTCGGTGGAGGCCGCGGAGTTGTCCCTGGCCGCAAGGGCCTTGGCCAATTTGACGCGCCATTTCTCCTGCAGCTTGGAGACACGGAGGATTGCTGCTCCCATCAGCGTGATGATGATGGAAGCGATAAGGCTGAAGATGCCTTCCCAGAGGTCTTCAGCCTTTCCCCACCCGTCAACGCCGATGCCATAGAAGGCGCCTATGAGACCGCAGCCGACGATGATACATATCAATAACCCGAGTGCTGTCGCAAGCCAGACCTAGGATACAAACCTCGTTGGCAATCGATGGGCGATACTTTTTTTTTCTCTGCAGCGTACCTGTTTTTTGAGCTTTTTATATACGACTATGTCCTGCTCCGGGCCGAGCCGCTGCTTGATGAAGGCAAGAAGAATGGAGACGATGATACTTGATTCGAGCGTCTCACGGAAGACAATAAAGAACACTGTATATGCATCAGCAAAGCTAGGAAGGAAAGGCCCCGACGAGCGCTGCAGCAAAACCTACCGGGAACAGCGAAGACGTTGACCATGTTGACGACGAGCTGCAAGAGATTGATCCCGCCCCATCAATATTTAACACCCAGGTCTGCAGCTCTGGTCAACGTCCTTCAGGAAGAGCCCCTTTATGTTCACAAAAAACAAAGCAGACGGGAGGAGCGGCAGGCGCGACTATTAGAAAAGTGCAGAGCGGCGCGCCCGAGGGTCAGGTCAGATCAACGACACCCGCGGATGCCGGACGCTCCACCGGCCGAATTCTGCTTATGTACAGCGTCGCAGGATTGGGAATTGTCTTTTTTCTAGCCCGGCAAACAAGCCCACAAAAGCGCGGTGCCAGCGAGATCCAGGGTCCATCCGGGGCGGGAAGACGTCTCCACCCCAGAGACCCCTGGGCCGTGGTAGAGAACGTCGCCAGCGCGCTCACCCGTGGTCTTTTCAAGCCGACACCCCGAGCCGATGTCGGATGGGCAAAGGAGCGTACGACTGTTGATCTGTTATCTCCGGATCATGGTAACATCGCCCACGTTCCGTCTGTCGTGAGCACTACAACACGAGGCTAGAGCAAACCACAGTAGGACAGTAGTAGGACAGGGTCAGAGTGCAAAATCAGCCGAGGAACCCGGGGCAGCCCCTCTGTGGAGCTCCTGGAGGGCGAAGCTTTTCTGCCATGACGGCCGGGTGTTGCTTGGTCCCTGCTTGTGCTGTGCTGTCGCGATGTCATGCCACCAGGATGTTGTCTTGCGGCTGGAAGACGGCGCGAAAGGCGTTTCCGGTGAGCCGATCTAATCAGATCATGCGAGGGATTTATCAATCGTGCGTTGGGGTTTATCTGATGAGCGAGAGCGTCAATCAGCGCGCTCCGTGGCTCGGAGCCCGGTTGGCCCCGATCAGATAAAAAGAACGCGGGAACGGTCAGAACGGCACAAATCTCCCGGCTCGTTCCACTCTGCCTTTCTCTTTTTCTCTCTTTTCTCTTCCACTGGCTGGGAACAGGAGAGCGCTGCTGTTCTGGCTTCCGACCGTCCGGACACGCTCGGCCCTCGTTCTCGACGCCGTCCCCCCACGCCCCGTGGCTTTCCATGTCCCGCAGTACACACCGGGTCTCGCCTGGAATGCCTTGTTGTGTCCCTGGGACTCGGTGGCTTGGAAGAAAGACCGTGGAACGGGACGCTTAGGTTCCAATTCATCTCTTTATCTTGCAGATTTTTCTCCCGCATTTTCACCAACGGAGTACGGTCTTCATCTTATCAGATGCGCCGGTGGGGCAAGCCCTCCTCGTGCTGGCAGCTGAACTTCTCTTTTCGCGCAACAAGGCCCCAGGTGTAACCGTGCTGCGGAGTTGGGGTGTTTGTTGCATGCGTCTGCCTCCCTCGCGCGTCGGTCCCATGCCTATCCGCTGATATCTGACCGTCTTCTGCCGTCCCGGGCTCCTCGTCCCTTCCCAGGTCAAGACCGCCAGCATGGCTCCCTCAGCGTTCAGGCTTTTCTCATGTTGCGTACTATTACTCTGGGGACAGGCCGTATTTGCAAAGACGCACACATATGACTTTAACATTACTTGGGTCACAGCAAATCCGGACGGCCAACTTGCCCGCCCGGTTATTGGCATCAACGGAAAATGGCCACTTCCCGAGATCAGAACCACCGTCGGGGACAGGGTGATCGTCAATGTCCGCAATCAGTTGGGAAACCAGACCACTTCACTTCATTTCCATGGGCTGTTCCAAAATGGCACTACTGAGATGGATGGCCCCACGGGTGTTTCTCAGTGTCCCATTCCTCCTGGAGCCTCCTTCACCTATAATTTTACGGTAGCCATGCTGCTTTCCTTGCAATGTTTGCAACAAGAGCTAATGAATTCCAGACGGACCAACCGGGCACATACTGGTACCACTCTCACGACGCCGGTCAGTACCCGGATGGACTGCGTGGACCGCTTATCATCGAGGACCCCAACTCGCCGCACAAGGGGAAATGGGACGGTGAATTCGTCCTGACTCTGTCTGACTGGTACCACGAGCAAATGCCTTTTCTGATCAAGTCATTCATGAGCTACACCAACCCGACGGGAGCCGAGCCGGTGCCTGATTCTGCCGTTATGAATGATATGCAGAATGTAACGTTTGCGGTTGAGCCAGGGAAGACATACGTCTTTCGTATTATCAACATGGGCGCTTTTGCGTCGCAGTATTTCTGGTTCGAAGGGCATACCATGCGTATCATCGAGGTAGATGGCGTCTGGACGCAGGAGGCGGAGGCGGACATGCTGTATATCACCCCGGCGCAGAGGTACAGCGTGCTGGTGACCATGAAGAACGACACTGCTTCCAACTTTCCCATCGTAGGCAGTATGGATGAGGTGGGTGCTACTCTACACCTGAGATGATCGATGACCAACTTGCTAAGTTGTACAGGACATGTTCGACACCGTTCCAGACGGACTCAATGCTAACGTGACTGGCTACCTGGTATACGACAGCGCGAAGCCCCTTCCGCAACCCACACCTGTGGACGAGTTTAAACCCTTTGATGACTACACCCTTGTTCCCAGCGACGGGCTGAAACTGTTCGAAAACGTCGACCAGCAAATCACCCTGCAGGTCAAGATGGACAACCTCGGCGATGGCGTGAACTAGTAAGTCTGCTTTCAAATTCCTCCACGCCAATACCTTGCTTTTCCTTTATGCTTCCTTCTTGTCTTGAGAGTAAGAAACTCACTATCGTGACCAGCGCATTCTTCAACAACATCACCTACGTCCGCCAAAAGGTCCCAACACTCTATACCGTCCTCTCCGCGCCCCCAGAACTAGTCACCAACCCGAACATCTACAGCATGAACACGAACCCCTTCGTCCTCGAACACGGTGAAGTCGTTGAGATCATCGTGAACAACGATGACCCAGGCAAGCACCCCTTCCACCTGCACGCGCACAACTTCCAAGTCGTCGCGCGCTCCGCCGAAGGCGCCGGCTTCTACGACCCGAACAACAAGACGATGCTCTTCGACGACGCCCCGGCGCCCGCATATCCTTCCGTGCCAATGCGCCGCGACACCATCCTCGTCAACCCCAACGGCAACGTCGCGCTGCGCTTCCGCGCCGACAATCCCGGCGTGTGGCTCTTCCACTGCCACATCGAGTGGCACATGGACGCCGGCCTGGTTGCGACGATGATCGAGGCGCCGCTGGCGCTGCAGGCGCAGAAACGCGGCCTGGGTGTCTCCGCCCTGCCCGCCTCGCACATTGAGGCCTGCAAGGCGGCCGGCATGCCCTACGATGGCAACGCGGGCGGGAACACGACCGACTTCCTCGAGCTGTCGAACCAGAACGTGCCTCCTGCTCCGCTCCCGCCGGGCTTCGAGGCCAAGGGCATCGTCGCGCTCGTGTTCAGCATCGTTGCGGCGTTCCTGGGGGTCGCAGTCATCGGCTGGTATGGCATGGGGGAGATCAAGGCGCCGGCTGCGAAGGGGGCTGGGAAATAGAGTAGAGATTTACCTTGTGTATACCGGCAATATAGTACCGGGTTTGAGTTCCTATGTACATTACGTATATACGCACAAATACTACACCGTATGTACCATACATACTATCCTCTTATCTTCTCAATGCAGAGGATAGGGTATGGATGACGAGACCGCCGACCAAGAGTACATACATGAGCCATCTATAGACATGCGAACGAATGAAAAAAAAGTTCCTGTTCACTGTTCCGCGGTCTCAAATCAGGATCTCAAGATCTCAAAATTCTTAAGAACTCAATTGAATCGGATCTATCCGAGTCCTGGAAGTTAGAGTACCTGTATATGTAGGTACTGTACTGTACATGTACCTACTGAGGTAGGTAGCTAGCTAGATTAAGTAGGTTAGGTATGTTGCTAGTATTCTCTCTTGTCACACACGCATGGAAACCATCGACACAAACTTTTTGTTTTTGTTTGCCCCAGCTTTGGAGATTACATTCCCCAGGATTACACAGTACTGTACATATTCATTCATTCATTCATAGGAACTGCTGCAAGATCCAACAGAATGCAAAGGGGAAGGGAGGTGTGTGTGTGGTATCAACCTCACCTAACCTCAACCCTGAGCTGAGAAACTGATCTGAGCCTGTGGTGGCGCCATTCCAGCTCCAGCCTGTCCATCTTGATATGTTGTGACATGATCCCTTTTCAGGATGCTTCTTCTTTCAGTTTCAGACGTGATCCGGTATCTACCTAACCTATCCAAGGAAAGTTCACTTCCTGTACATACATATACATGTATGTACTGTACATGCACAGTACATAATACCGTAGAATTGGAATTGGAATTGAAATTAGCACTTCTTGTTCTTCTTCTTCTCTTAATTAATTGATTAATTAAAATTGGAAAGTTTGTTGAGCAGGGAAGGGGGGAAAAGGCAACAGCACCGGTATCGGTACGTCTTTTGTCTGTGTTGCAAGTTTTTTCGACCTTATTTATATTTGGGGTGCTCTAACAGAAGTTGTGCCGCTCATGGAGGAGGCTGGCGAGAGAGAGGGGGGGAGATCGGCAGATATACATACGGAGTAATGTTTATATTTTATAGTACGGGGAGAAGAAAAAAAAAAGCAAAACAGGCTGGAGTGACTGACTAACTGTACTGACCGATCTATTTTATCTACCTATCTGTTTCTGTCTATGTGTCTATGTATGTATGTATGTATGTATGTACCTATCTATCTTTCTATCTATGTGCTTATTATTTATTCAGTTATCGACTCCGGTGACTACCCCGAGACTCAACTAAAAATAAATAATACCTAACTAGGAAAACAGACTAACAGACGATCCATCCCTCTAGCACGCGTCGATGTCGATCAAGACAAGAGAACCAAAAAAGGAAAATTTCTGCAACAAGTCGACTCCGACACTTGACACCCTCCAAAGCAACTTTTTGTTCTCGCTTCCTTTTTTAAAAATTTCAACTTTCTATCTACGCCAACGTAGCAGACAAGAGCCCCTTGGTGCATAAGATCGTTGAATCGTTGAAGATAAAAAGAGTCGATAGATCGCATCGTGGATGAAGAGACGTGTCTCGTTCGTCACGTTGAGAAGCTCAAGAGTGAGATAGATGAGAGGGAGAAAGACAAACTGACGAAATAACACACAGAGTCAAGCAATTGGTCTTCTCGTGGTATTTCAGCGATGCTCAAGGAGGTTTAGGTTTTCAAACGATTCAGCGTGGCGGGGAGGCGTTATTATTAATTCAATAAAGAAGAAATGTAGCTCGGAATAGATACAATCTTAGGGTAGAGGAGGGAGCAAAGATTGAATGTGACTGCAGCTATGAGATCCTGCAAGTCGACCATAGACCGAGCGTGACGATGGGGATGTGAATGATGTTCGACCTGTTCTTCTTCCTTCCGCCGGCGCTGGCAGTGTCTTCGTTATCCTGAGCGGCTGCTCGTTTCCGAGACGCGAGTGCCTGGTCGATGATCGCGTGCAGCAAGGCGGCTTGAGGGTTGAGCGCATCTGATAGCGACCTCGACGGCCGAACCGTGGCCGGAGAAAGCACGTCCTCGTCGCTGTCGGTCTCGATGATAGCTTCAATCCCCGGTCGATGCTTTCCGCGAGTAGTGTGTAATTGATTGGGGCTGACTGGGATGGTTGAGAAGACAACGAAGGAGTCCAGCCGCTCGTCCGCATAAGCCGCGCTCCGTTCTTCGTCGGCTTCACTTTCGTGGCTTGCCTCGGATTTAACATCGTCCAGAATGTCATCCCTCTGCGAGACGGATGTCCACGGCTCGTTGCATATGAATCCGAGGACGAAGTCGCGGTTTGTTCGCGCGGCAAGCAGACAGCTCCGTCTATACTCGGGCGTGAAAAGGGTGTTGGAAGCAGAAGGCAGGCAGAGAACCAAGCCACGAGCGAGGACCGGAGGAGGTGGAACATCACCTGCGATGCCCGGGGACTGCACGAGCTTGTCGACAAGGTCGTGCTCGTGCTCATGACGTTCAGGGATAGGTGATGACGGTTCTGAAGGCTCAGTATGCTGAGTGATCGTCTGGGTGAGGGAGATGACGGAACTCTTTCTTATGCTCCAGAAGGGGAATTCATTGCCGGTACTGCCTGTGGTGCTGTCGGGACTGAGAAACCCAAGATCCTGGCCGCCGTAGTTTTCGTTTTTGTTTTCGTCCCTGGCATCGTCGTCACCATCATCACCCGCTTCGTCCTCGCTTGGGACCCCTTCAGCCGTGATCTCAGTCGTGATAGTCTGCGAAATTCCCGCCACCGTCTCCCGAGCGGCACTCTTGAGAGCTGGAATTAGGATATCGACTTCATGACTGTCCACTGTGATCCCCGAAGCCCATGCGGTTGCCAACCCAGCCCACGAAGCAATGCTGACGGGGCCTCTCGTGTATGATTTCCGAATGGCATCCACATCGTCTTTCATTGCCGCTCTCGAGTCTGGCCGTTGCTTCCCCACGAAATTTACATACGGATTCAAGACCCTTCCGCCTTCCCAGATCAGGAAGCCATACTTTTTGGACAGCTGAACCAACTTGCGCACCGTTTCCTGCGACCAGTCATCGATTAAATCGGAATGTACTTTGAGAATGGCAATGTGCGGGCCAACAGAAGAAGCCAGGTGGAGGAGGCCTTCTGTGGTGGTGATGGTGTGGGATGCGGATACGCAAACAAGTTGACCATGAGGTAGACCTTTCTTGGAACGCTGCAGCGTACGCAGGTAAGTAACCTGCGGGTTAACAGGTCCCAGAGACGATGCTGACGATGTAGACATGTCGATATTGTCCAATTGTATTGTACGGCAGCGAAATGGTTGGAAAGGAAGAAGAGTAAATAAGAAAGAAAATCTCCGGCAAGTTCAATGGTTTAAAGCTAGAGGCTCGCACTTCTCAGACCCAGACCGTAAGACTGACAATCGGCCTAGAATCCCCACTTTCCGGGTGAGCTGGCAGCCTGCCATCCTAAGCGATTGGTATGGAGCCAGCTAGTATGGAGCTTGACGGGGTCCCGGGGATGGTGGATCGAGCCCTCAGGAGATGGCCCAATGATTTCCGCCAGATCTGCCAGATGCTAATAATACTCCGTACAATGCCTCGCTCCAGATCAACTGGAAACACAAATGTGATCTATCATTTACTGTCACCACCGCCGTCGCGTGAGGAGTTCCTTACGGTAATCCCATCAACCGCTACACTTGGCTCAGATTGGCTTTCTGATTTCGCGGCGCGATTTGGAGAAACCCGTCGCGGTCGCAGAACTTCTGGAAGATCCAGCGAGAGGGCCGGAGCTGCTAGTGTCGGAACTTGCAGCCTATCACAGGCCATGTAAGTAACGGTGAGGACTGTGGAGGCCGTTGTGAGGAATTAATTATTAGTTGCCCTTTTTGTGATATTCCTGAGATCCAAAGGGTGGTGCTGCGCTGCGGAAAGGTAGCATGTCCTCCCCTGTCTATCCTATAATACACTCAATATGACGCTTTTATGGAAAATGAACAATAATTCAGCATTAAATCGAACCAAAGGCGGAAAACAGGGGGTGCGACACGACAGTAGCCGGATGGGGTCCTTCGAGACCAGCTAAAGGGCCCGGGCGTAAACGGTCCGGAACTTGGAGAGACGGTGTGGCCCAGGAACCAGGTGCTAGGGGGTTGATCCTTTGGCTGCCTGGTACCGTGCCGACTGATCATTCTGCACGAGTCGAGAATTGGAAGCTCAGATTCTGAATGTCATGTCAATCTGCGGCCCTAGCTCGCCCGACGGATGTACGGTATACGGCCCGCTGGCTCGACGCGGTTTGCACAGACGACAGAGCCGCCGCCCACGGCTCGACGGACGATAGCTGCCTGGGCCATCCAGAGGTCTCAGGCTCCCTGGTGCTCTTCCCGATGTCAGGTCCCGTAGCCACAGCGGAACCCACCATCCGGATGGGATAAAGTCTAGATTGCCCGCAACGGCGTCGTGGTTGGACTCGTGGGTGGTTCGTGCGGGCGGGCTCCACCCGGGACAGGCTTCTAGCCTGTCCGAAAGAGTCTTGGGGTACGTGTTGCTATTCCGTACTGCGTATCAGGGCCGTCGCCTAGCTCTGAGCAGGCTGCTGAGGGGGGAAAGAGATCATCCGGGGAAGAAAGAAGATCAGAGGATGAGAGATGAAAAGGAGGTATGTCTCTGATGGGGTCGAAGCCAGATGTGATCAGATATGGCTCAGCGCCAGCGCGTGATCATCGATCGGACCTGCAGCAGGGACAACACGGGGCACGAGACGGTCAGTTGACATGGCGTCGACTAATAGCTCAATAGGGGCAGAGAGTCCCGACAAGCGAAGCTGAGGAGAGTCGTAGGAGTAGCCGCGTCGGGGATGCGGATGGAAAGGTTGCCTGTGTGCCTCAGGCTGCAACGCCAGATATCCGGGATTAGGACTTAGGGCTTAGGGTTCAGACCTCGGGGCACGTGTCCGCGGCCTCCGCCGGAAACGGCCTAGTGCTCCTCCCGTGCCTTGAGATGCCGGACAGCGTGATCCAACACGGCGCTGAGGAGGAGCCTTGGGCTTGACGTCCCATGTCATCTTGGAGACCTCGGAGTTTGTATGCATGTGCTCCTCGTCCTCTTGTGTCGATTCCTCGCCGAAGAACTACTCTCCAGCCCATTTTGAGCAGCCCCCTTGGGAAGCGGTCAGCCCCCTGGCTTCGATCGACTGACTAGTCAAGCCCGGAGCGAGAAGTCCCGCGGCAGCGTTACCCGCAGCCTTAACGTCGTTCTCGAAGAGTCCAAGCTCTCACGCCACTCCTACCAGCTGCCATCCTCTTATCGTCGGATTTCCCGGTATCTCTGATTTCGACTTCATTTGTTAAAGCCTCCTTGAGGCAGGTTTTCAGAGACCACCGCCGTCCTCAAGAACATCCATCGGAGCCGAAGCCTTGCTGCCTTGCGCTCCAGCCACTCCAGCCATGCCTGGAAAAATTCTGCCCACCTTCACTCAGGCCGAGGTCGAGTCGCACAATACGGCCAAGTCTTGTTATGTGACGCTGGGCTCCAAGGTCTACGATGTCACGTCCTTCATCAACGATCATCCCGGAGGTGGTGACCTGATTCTCGAGCACGCTGGTCGCGATGTCACGGAGATCATGCGCGATGCGATCTCACACGAACACACAGAAGCCGCCTACGAGATTCTGGAGGAATGTCTCATTGGGTTCGTCGCTTCCGAGCCGGCCTCGAAAAGCGCTGCCAATGGAGAAGCCAAGGAACCGGCCGCGAAAGACGAAGCAGCTGGTCAATCCCAATCGCGGCCGGTTTATGCCAGCACCGGCATGTCAAGTGAGGAGGACCTGTCCGTGGAGACGGATCCCGTTGCAGATTACCGCACGCACAAATTCCTGGACCTGAGCAAACCGCTTCTCCCCCAGATCTGGTACGGTGGCTTCTCCAAGGAGTTTTACCTGCAACAGGTCCACCGTCCCCGTCACTACAAGGGAGGAGAATCAGCACCGCTCTTTGGCAACTTCCTTGAGCCGTTAAGTAAGACCGCATGGTATGTGGTGCCAATCCTCTGGCTCCCTATGGTTGCATACGGAACCATGCTGGCTTCATCCGGATTCACCAATGTCGTCGAGCCCGCGGCGTATTGGATTTTTGGTCTATGTTTCTGGACCCTGGTCGAATATGGGTTGCATAGGTTCCTCTTCCATATCGACAAGTATGTCGACCTAATTTACTTGTATCCCGCTACTTTGTCGCTAACCGCCCCTAGATTTCTTCCGGATAACCGAGTCGGAATCACGCTCCATTTCCTCCTGCATGGAATTCACCATTATCTTCCAATGGATAAATATCGGCTGGTCATGCCTCCCGCTTTGTTTGTGATCCTGGCCACTCCATTTTACAAACTTGCGCACATCGTCTTTTTCTACAACTGGTATGCAGCAGTGCTGGTGTACTGCGGAGGCGTTTTCGGATACGTTTGCTACGACATGACCCACTACTTCCTGCACCACCGCAAGTGAGTCTTTTGCCACTGCTATTTTTCCGGAACTTGATGTTGACTTGTATACCTTTCCAGCCTCCCGTTCTATTACAGGGAACTCAAGAAATACCATCTTCAGCACCACTTTGCCGATTTCGACAACGGCTTCGGCGTTACTACCCGCTTCTGGGACCGAGTCTTCGGTACTGAGCTGAAAACTCCGCCGCCAAAGGATGTAAAGGTCCAGTGAACGCGGAGTTGTCAAGTTCAGACGGACAAATCGCCACTTTTGAATTTCATGTGAATATTCTATGTACTATTTGTCACGTTTATAATTTGATTAGGTGATTACGTGAGGTTTACGTTGACTCCCTCCTTGCAAGCCTTCTTTTTTTTCCTCAGCGATTGTCGGAGAGAACAACGTCAATACTTTATGTTTACGTTCTATCTGGGGCTACAACTGTTTGGCGTCATCTTCACCGCTACTGTGGGCAGTGTCACCGACTCTTGATGCTGCGGGGCCGCGGGATGCGGAGCTGCGAGGGTGGCGTTGTCTTTGGTTTTTTTTTATCTGAACTGAGGTTACAGATGCCATCAAAACCTGTCTGGATATATATATATACACACACCTAATAAGTAATGACCCTATTATGTGAAATGAAATCAGTGTTTCCAGGACCTTTCTTCTCTGCTGCGCGATCTGTAGCTTGTACCTTTGGGGCGCCTGCTTTAGAAGATGATATGCGGGCATGTTGATCCTCTGTGAGAATGTACATGTCTAACAGGTCAAGGGCATAACAAATGTGTCTGTTAAGGGCTGTTCCTAGTTCTGACATTTCTAAATTTAACATATTCTCCGTAGTTGATCTCGACAGGTGGATAAGGAATTAACAATAGTATTGTACTATACGCATCTACCCCGCACACCAAAACGCAACGCGTGTCATCCTTCGAGCTATGCTGCGTCGACATCAGCGTCAACTTCAATTGCACAGTACGGAGTACATTGGAAGGGAGAAAATAAATAAAAGATTTTCGCAACTTTAGAAACACGAGATCTCAGCCAATCGCAATGACTAGACAACTGCACAGAAGCCCGCCCTTCAGAGCGGAGCACATTGGCTCCCTCCTGCGCCCCGAAAGCCTGCTCCAGAAGAACAGGAATCAGCTCGATCCGTTGAAGTTGACGGAGACCGAGAACCAGGCCATCGATGACATCGTCAAGCTTCAGCTGGACTGTGGTTTCCGAGGTATCAATGATGGAGAGTTTCGGTGAGAAATTGAGACACGAATATATACACCGTCAGAATCAAAAAAAAGTGGTGCTTCAGCTATTCTGACCGATATAGCGTAGACGCCATGCGTTCTGGGGAACACTCTTCCAGAGCTTCGAGGGCATGGAGAGCCTGACGGCTCCAGACCCGGACATGTTCCGCTCCTTCGTGGCTGGGTTCGTGAAGGCCGCCGGCAAGGTACAGCCGGGCATGTTCATGATCTGCCGGGGGAAGATCAGGCACCCGGGATACAGCACCTATGTCAAGGAGATCCAATACCTGCAGCAGATCCTTCCCCGGGAGCGATGGGGAGACATCAAGCTGACGCTGCCGGCCCCCAACTGGTATCATCTGCGATACAGGGAGGGCTATGCGTATCCCAAGGACGTGTATCGCGACGACAACGAATACTTTCACGACATCGCCGCCGCGTACCGGGCGGAATTGGACCTGTTGTATCAGGCTGGGCTGCGGAATGTGCAGTTCGATGATCCGAATCTCACCTGTATGTCCGTCCTGGATGTCTCATCTTCCAGAGTATGTTTTAACATGCTCATGCTAATTGCTCTTTCCTCTCCAGTCTTCTGTTCCGAACAGATGCTGAAAGACTGGGAGGACGACAAGGCCAACGTCCGGACCCCCGATGAGCTGTTCCGCGTCTACATCCGGCTGTACAACGACATCCTCGCCTCGCGCCCTGCAGACCTGCACGTCGGCATCCATCTCTGCCGGGGCAACTTCCGCGACGCGACCCGCAAAGGCGGGTACGAGCGGATCGCGAAGACCCTCTTCCAGGAGCTGGATGTCGACACGTACTATCTGGAGTACGACGATCGGTCCCGGACGGGCGGATTCACGCCCCTCCGGTACCTTCCCAAGACGAAAAACGTCATCCTGGGGGTGATCACGACTAAATCCGCCGAGCTGGAAGACGAGGAAGTAAAGCGTCGAGTGCTCGAAGCGGCGGAGACAATCGCGGAGGGAAACGCGGAGAGCAAAGAAGATGCGCTGAAGAGGATCGGTGTCAGTCCGCAGTGTGGATTCGCCAGTATCGCTGAAGGGCGCAATATGGAATATGACGACATGGTAAACAAGCTAAAACTCGTGCGACAGGTTGCGGATGATCTCTGGCCTGGTGAGCCTTGAATGACTACTTATGCGTGCTCTGTGCAATTACCATGATTTTATCTGGTCTGATGCTGTGAGTATCTCTCTCATGGCATACTATCTTGTTGGCGAGATAGATCCGGTTGCACACGCAAGTAGCACTTCTGCGTGCAGAGCCGGAACACTATCAACGGACAGAACTTTGGCATAGAATTTAATACCTTTTTGACCCAAGGATGATCCTTGTTGCGAGAGCGTTGCAGGATTTTAACCCACGACGAGAGGTACAGTATATTGGACTCCCCTTCGTCGTCGGTCCCGTAATCTAGCCAGATCTCTTCAATGTTCGCAAAACGATACCACTTATTCCACGGCCACATCCTCGTCTCTTAACACGTTGCTGAAAACGCGTCGTTGAGAGAGCCAAATTAAAGAATGCTGCGGGCTCAAAGTCCTGTTGCGGTCTCTGTAACCAAAGATGGTGAAATTTCCGAATGGCCTCTTCGTCAAAGGGGTCCACCAGCGTGATGCGCTCCTCGCCCAGTCTTCCAAATAGACCCGAGCGCAGGGCCTGGTCAACAATAACGTGGATGTTGATCATCTTCAGACAGACCGTACAACTCTTTCCGCCCTCAAGAAGATTGTGCTGTTCCTCGAGGCTCCCACCTTCAAGATCGTCGTCGAAAGCATGCACGAAATCGGTTGTGATAGACGCACCCCTCCCTTTGGCAGCTGTCCAGAGAAAGAAAGAAATCGGGTTGCCGCTACTGACGTAATCCAGGTCGTAAGGTGGGAATCAGTTCAGGTGCACGATATCGGTGGTCGGATTGAACCATGGGGTCAGATTGGAGTTGTTAGCCCACCAGACTGGACCATCGTCGACCCCGATAACATCCCATGTGAGGCCGCCTTTCTCGAAAGCCACCTGGCGGGCCTCACAGCACACGCGAGTAATGATTGGTGGTCTTGAGTTGATGCTGGAAGTGCGCCAGAGCTGGCAGTATGTGTCTATATGTCCGTTCGATGGTATATCCAGCTCCACGACCCGATGTGGCAGGCATAGTTTCCAGATGGCGCGTCGCAGCTCTGCGGTAGCTGGGGAAAGTAGACGAACTCCGTTGGTGTTACCATTGTGGATAGGCATTGAATGGTGTCTGGACAGGGAAGACAGTTGCTCCTTAACAAATCGCCCCCGAGACTCCATGGATTTCAAAGATTTGACCTAATGTCCAGGCTGAGTGTAAGCCAGGGTGGGATTCTGGCCTCAGTATCTGAATGGAACTCACTGGAGCAGTTTGAAGTCGAAGGAGTGAGCTGTGTCGCAATCTCGTTACCTCGGGGCTACCTTGCTGTGTTTTGATTATTGCTCCGGATGTCCCTGTTGGAATTACTGCTTAACCAGATTCTACGAGTTTGGCAGGGAAGCCATGTGATTCCTGGGGGATCCGGAAAAGTCTTGAAATCTCACATAATAATAACACATAACAGACAGGCCATCAGTGTGGCTTACAATTGGATACTTCCATTTTGAGGCATTTTCATGATTGGCCTGTGATAATTGCATGGTCCCTAGCAAAAAGGGATGGAGGGACGGGGTAAGGATACTGAGGAAGTGGTGACGAACTGCAGTTAGCTGACAGGAATAATACTGCTTGAATCCAGGGTCGCAGTTTTTATCAATTGGATATAGAATGGTGGAAAATGATATCGACTGGTGGCTACTGTGAGTTAGATCCTGCTTGCAAGCAACCGTGCTATACCTCAAAAGACAACCAGATGGAATTTTCATTAGAAGTACACGCCCACGCCATTGGTAGGCACGAGCGAGTAACTTGTAGATTAGGTAAGTACATGCATTTTCCTTCCAGAAAACAAAATCAAAATCAATGTCATTGAATTATCACCATCTGTGACAGAACGAGGACGATGGAACCTTCCTGTCCCTTTAAATGAGCGCGAAAATGAGCACTGATACCCATCGGAAGAGCAAGCCTGAGAGTTTATGATAGCAGACAAATTTCCAGCCTACAAAGAGACCGTCGTCAGGACGGCCGCCATATAGGCAAACCATGCCGGGAGGTCAGCAACCGCCAGCCGCACATAATGCACCTTCAACCATCTCCGCATGTCGCTGGTACTGTTGCCCTGGAGCCGATCGCCGGTGATATCCTTGATGATGCCCAGCATCTTAGGCGTGAAGACAAAGGTTCCCACCACACCGAGGTACAGCCCACGGCTGCCTTTGCGTGTCACGAGTTCCTTGGCAGAAGTGATCACCCCCGTTGCGCCCGACACAGTGACCCTGTTCAGGCCGACTCGGGGAGAAGGGCATTGGCCTTGGTACGCAGCGGCGGGTGTAAAAAGGCGGAGTAGTACAGGGCTTCGCATCCGGCATACATCAGCGTGCCCGTGCTTGTGAGGAGGGGAGATAAGACCAGCAGCTTGTGCCGGTCCGTGAAGATTCCGGATGCCATGCTTTTTGTCGCCTGGATGAGGTTCTAATTCGATGCGGGGTGGTATGCACTTTACATACAGCGTTGGGAAAGCGGGAGATAATCTGAAGAGTTCTGAATCTGGATGAGCTGATGGCCAGACAAACAGTTGGCGTAGTGTATGATACTTAAGACGAGACTGCGAACACGAAGCTGCTAACCAGGCCTCGTTATATATACCGTAGCAAGTACAAAGTACAAGAGAAGATCACGCCACACGGAAGACTCTTGACTAACAATATCCCTGCAATATATACTACAGATTGTAGCTGGTTACTTAGCCAGCTGCCAGGTTTGTCTTTGGCTGTCTTCATCATGAGCCTAGCAGGAAGCCCTATGAGAGAACGGGCATCCATCAATCTGTCGTAGCGCTTTTTTAAGCTCCTGAGGTCTAATAATATAACTATGGAGCCACCAGAGGAATGTTCCCCTTAGCCTGCTGCTAGCATGTGGTTGGCCTAAAAACCTCAGAACTCACCAACGAAGGGACAAATGGACATCCTCCGCCAGTACTAGAAGCAGCATTCCTATACCTCTGATATCCAATCAGGCAGATTTTATATTTTCCTATATAGATACAATTTTATTGTCTTTTTATACATGATAAGGGCAAGCAAGGGGTTGGAACTATCAGCAAGGGGTGATAAGAAAACAGAAACAGATCTCCTAAGAATGGTACAATAATTAAGTCTGGTTAACTGAATGTACATACCTGTAACTGTAAATCCATTTAAAGTTCTTCAGTAGTATGTAACATTCCAAGATTCTTATAACAGGGTCAATGGATAATGACTAGCAACTCTGTTGCCATCAGAAATACAACATCAAGTTGATCAACAATATGTACCACAGGTCTTACGTCTAAGATAGCAGTCTGCTGTAGAGTATAATATATGGAATTGTGTACCACTCTCCATTTTCACCACCTTGTTTATTTGCAGGACCGTATATGAGTTTGAACTTCGTCTTCTTCATGGCATGTATTATCGATGCTCCAGTGTCGCATTCAATTTCATCTAGATTAAGACAAGTCATGTAGTTTCCTTAGAGAGCCTACCTGAGCTTGTCTTAGGAATGCTTTCAGGCCGAAAGTACCAGTGATAATGTTGTGGAAGACGAGGGTTGATAAGAAGTCTATAGAATGCTTCATGCCGAAGGCTGGAACAAGGAGGAAAGTGATTAATTGCATGATAGTTCGGAGCAGGGAGAATGGTAAGCGCTTAGTATTTTGGCATTTCTTTTCCGATGAGTTCGCTGATATGAGATGTTGAGAAGTGACCGGCAAGAATGAGAGAACACCAGGCTGCGGATTAATCATTGACACAATTAAGGCTTCGTTTTCTCGGAATTATGACGAAACAATGCAGATTACCCTTGAGAGATACAAGAAGCTGATTTTCAGGGGCTTTATTGGATTATTTTTAGGTCTTTAAGAATATGCGGCGCAGTTCACTACGAAGATCTCCGAGGATTCTCCCTTTGCCCCTCTTCTAGGAAAACGAACTGTAAATATAAACTTCTCAATGCGCAAAGGCAGTTTGTTCATGTAAGATATTACATGGCTTCGATGCGCAGCTAAATCCGGACAAATGATGATGATGCATCACCAATGGGAATTAGCCGAGGCAGGAGGGCTTTTGATTAAAAGGGAAATAGATAAAATCAGTCATATGTACAGAGTATACAAAGTTCACAATTGGTCAACTTTAGATGATGCAAAAACACACTGATCCACATGCCTTTAAAGTGAGCACTAACACATGCTTCAATCCGACTCATCTATTCACATCTGTTGGAGGTCTCTTGCATCTAAATTTTACAGTGTATTTCAAATTAAATTTACAGCGTCGTCATCACCATCATCATCCATATATATGTTGGCATTTGCGTAGCACAGTAGTGCGTCATCGCCACGACTGCCCCCAATCACACTACAGACGACACTAAGAAGATTTCACCGTTAGTGAGGCATCTTAGCTCATTGAAGCCGGCCGTATCTGTTAAGAGACCAAGAAGCTGCTCGACTCTGATGATCCAAACCAGCATCAGGTATCTAAATAGTAAATTGTCTTCTCATTTAACGCTGCCCAATCTAGGGTAACTGTGTGAGATTGTACCCAAAAGGATGTACATGTACATACAATATGCTTCCAGAACTGCCTTTTCAATCTAATAGTCGCAATGGACAGAAATGAGGGGAGGTAAACTACCTGAAAATAGTCAGGTCCACAACACATAGAGACGTTGATTGTCGGATCTTTTTGCCATTTTCAGTTCAATGAAGGCATACAAAACAGAGTACATCGCATGGATGATAAAACACGATTTTCCCGATGCCCAGGAAAGTAGGTAGTGATATTGTTCATCTGATGAGCAGGCGCAGAATGTGAAATTTTCTTCTCCGCCTTCATTCCGTTTCTTGCGTAGCTTGTTTCGTTATATACTAATAGAAGGGACTTAAGAAGAATTTTGTTAGAGCTCTAGAGGATCCGCGACGTGCTCCATAGTGGGTAGGGGTGGAAAGGTGGAAGCTCGAGGACATCCCAGACTTTCAGACCTGTGCCATCCGGACTATCCACTGGCGTTAGCTATGCGATCAGGCTGGCACTTCAGCCTGTCTTGTCAAATCGACCTGTTCAAATCATTCTGCTCTTAGAAATCCAGAGAAGCGTCTGGCTGCGCCGCACTGGAGCTCTCGATTTCGACCTCGGTTGACTAGTTTTTACAGGCACGCTTACTCTCTCCTCCTACGTGGAGTTCTCCTCGTCTGTCATTCACCGTTATTCTAGACATGAGCAAGAAATGGACATCAGGTGAGAATGACGTTAGATGAGACTGCTACCGCGCCGCATTAATGCATGCGCACTGCCGGTTTCTTCAGGTCATCGCCAACATCCGAGCCGGCGGCGCTCGAGTCGCTCAATGGAGATATAGAAGGACGATGGTTACTACTGCACGGCACAACCGTTGGAAGCTCTTAGGGCAATAATTCTCCGACTTCACTTGCTCAGTGACCAGTCAGGCGCCTCAACAGCAGCATCTGTGTAGCAGTCGGGCTACCGCCGACAGCTGTCTTGGACAACTGAGCCGCGCGCACAGCCGGGAGAAAAGTGCATGGGACGTCCCACCACCGTCATGAGGTCCTCTTCTGTGGACGGCGCAGGGCGTCTGTGACTCCTGGCCGTGACATATCAAGCTAGCACCCAAGCCGATGCAGGCGTTGGAATGCGCAGCCGTTCTCTGTCCTGCTCTGTACCAACTGACAACATCATGAGCCCAAATCAGCAGACGGAAAAAAAAAAAAAAAAA